>Ga0265292_1000290_pt1 | contig 82752 bp, 82 predicted proteins | sample Munlanlewell296A_FD_189080 | JGI IMG/M metagenome (GOLD analysis project Ga0265292, IMG submission 189080) | Leachate microbial communities from a municipal landfill in Southern Ontario, Canada - Leachate well 296A | ecosystem: Engineered > Solid waste > Landfill > Unclassified | place: Canada...
CTTAGTCACGGTGGGGTTCGCTCCCACCCCCAATCATACCCCAAAAGGGTATATTGGGTTAATAAATATTAAGAAAACAGAGATTTAGGACGGCGCCGGTGGGGTCGATGCACGTTTTATCTCATCGTAGTATGATTACCTTCGAATTTGCTCCTAAACATTTATAAATACCTTCTTAGTATATATTTTTTGTCGAAAACAACGAACCATGGTGCCTTCCAAATCCTCTTCAAAATCTTCAACGGCAACGCGTACATTTCCATCACCAGTGCAACCTGCACCGCAGAAAAAACCGCGTACACTCTCACAGATTATGGATGAGCGTCGGCAAGAAAAGATGGCCGGAAAAAAACCTGTTAAAGAAGAACCTGAATACCTGAAGAAAGAGAAGAGTGTCCATTATTGTATTAAGGACGGATTTTTCACCTCCATCAAATCAGGGTTTACAGAATCATTTATTATGGCATTTGCAGTTGCCATGAATGCATCGACAGGAATGCTTTCTGTACTTGCATCAGTTCCGCAACTTGTGGCGTCATTCTTCCAGCTTTTTGCCCAGGAATCCTTGCGTTTTTTTAAGACGAGAAGAAGACTTATCTTCATTACTTCACTCATCCAATCCTGTATGTGGATCCCACTCCTCTTCATTCCTTTTGTCGCAAAAGAATGGGCGTGGCTTATTCTTGTTTTTGTGACACTGGAAACAACATTTGGAACATTTCAAGGACCAATCTATACTAGTATTCTGGGCGATATTGTTTCTGATGATAAACGGGGAGAATTTTTTGGTAAACGTAATCGGGTTGTTAACCTGATGAATTTTGTAAGTACAATCATTGCAGGATTAATCCTAAGCTATTTCGAAGGACTCGATACTGCAGGGCAAGCATTTTATGTGTTCTATGGATTTGCAATACTCTTTAGCATTGCATTTATCGCCCGTGCAATAGCCGCATATTATAAATCAAAAATTTATGATCCACCATTTACTCCAAGCGAACATACCACTTCCTTTAAAAAATTCTTGAAAAATATGTCCCATGATAATTATGGGATATTTGTGATCTATGTATTCCTCTTCAAATTCGCCACTGCCATCTCTATGCCGTTCTTTGTGCTCTATCTCCTCAAAGATATGCAGATGGGATATCTTTATTTTACAATCATCATGGGCGCTTCCATTGTTGCAAGTTTTCTTGCAATGACTTTTTGGGGGAAAATCATTGATCGGCACGGGAGCAAACGCGTCCTTGCAATCTCAGGATTTCTCATCCCGCTCTCCCCATTTCTTTTAATCCTTGCAATTTTCATTAAAGATCCTCTGATGTTATTTATTTATCTTCTCGTCGAAGAAATGCTTTCAGGCGTCGTGTGGGCAGGATTTAATCTTTCGACATCAAGTTTCCTTTTTGACGCAACAAATAAAGAAGAGCGGATAAAACATATCGCATACTATAATTTTCTTGTCGGGATAGCAATATTTTTAGGCGCAGTGCTTGGAGGCGTACTTATTAATATCGGTCCGATATGGGGGGTTTCTGCAATTCCTTTCATCTACTTGATATCAGGGATTCTGCGTCTGCTTGCCACAAGTATTATGATTAAAAAAGTCCATGAAGCGCGCATGGTTGAAGTCCATGTCCCCGGGCGATCATTTTTTCATCGCGTCATTTCAGTTCCTCCACATTTTGGCTCAACAATCGAGATTATCGGCGTAGAGCATCCTGTGGTGGATTCTCGGCAACATGAAATAGTGAAGAAGACCGAGAAAAGACCTTCACAGGATCCGGTAAGACCTAATGAACGTGCGTTGTATGAGAAAAAGTCATTTGAATATTATAAAGAGAATGCGCTAAAGACCATGAAGCAAAAGGATCGTGTCATCGAGAAGAATGATGATTCTGATCGTATTGAGGCGACCATTGAACGTGATCAAAAAAAGATTTCTCAACTCGCTGACGAGGTAAAAAAGAAGGAATTAAAAAAATAGTATATCTGTTATTGCATATCCTTATTTTTATATGTGCTCTTTAATTTTATTGTAAGTTCAAATTATTTGTCGCTTTTAATGCTTTTTCATCTTTTTCTGCCCTGATTGCATCTAAGTATTTCCATGCTTTTGCAAGTAGTACTTCTTGAACATATGGTGAGAGCCCTCTTGCATCAATCGCTTCAGTAATTCTGCGACCTTCTTGATTATAATAGTTGTTAATATATGATCGAACTCTGAGATATTCTTTGCTGTAAATATGCTTTCGGTGTTTATCAAGGCGAAATTTTTCATTGACTTTTCCTAAGGTAACATCTAACGATCTTGTCGTATAATCTTCGATACTTGTTTCGAGTTTGCTTTTGATAGTTACTTTGTCATTTATTTTTCCATTAAACGCATAAGGATCTACACCATCTTGTTTCTCAATAGGATCAGGACGCATATTTTCTATTCTTGTTTGAGGTGTGGTATTATTACACGCAGTTGTCGAAAGAATTAGTGTAGGGATGAGTAGAGTATATAATCCTAATTTTTTGATGTAGGATGTTGATGGCGCGAGTTTTACAGAATCGTTTATGGTTGATGTATTCATGAGTGTACCTCTTATTTGAGTGTTTGTTATAGGTGTGAGTTGCAGGTATTTATAAAGTTTTCTATTTGTAGTTACTCCGAAGTGACATTATATTTCGTTTTCGTGTAAATCAACATGTTTATAAATGAGATGTTTTTTCTCAGACTGTATGGCAGACAGGATTAAAGAATCAAAAAAGAAAGTAAAGGCGGAATCTGAGATCAAAAAGGAGAAAGAGATTCAAGAACTCCGGCAGAAAGTCAAGCAGCAACGAAAATCAAAGATAGATGCGCCAACAGAAAATCTTCAACCCTCAATCAATATCGGACTCGTCGGCCATGTTGATCATGGAAAAACAACACTGACTGAAAAATTGACCGGGAAATGGACTGATACACATTCTGAAGAGATCAAACGCGGAATCACCATCCGACTAGGCTATGCAGATATCACCTTTCGACGCTGTCCTAAATGTTCTGAACCAGAATGTTTTATGACAAAAACAGAATGCCCAATCCATGGCGTACCAACACTGTTTGTGCGAAAAATATCATTTGTTGACGCGCCAGGCCACGAAAGTTTAATGGCAACCATGCTTTCAGGAGCTGCAATCATTGACGGTGCAATACTCCTTGTTGCTGCAAATGAACCCTGCCCGCAACCACAGACCCGCGAACATCTCATGGCACTTGAAATGTCAGGAATCGATAAAGTCATTGTCGTACAAAATAAGATCGATCTTGTTGCAAAAGATCGTGCACTCAAAAATTATCAACAAATAAAGGATTTCCTTAAAGGAACAAAGTATGAAGATGCGCCCATTGTCCCTATCAGCGCCCAGCACGAAGTAAATATCGACTTTCTCATTGCAACAATTGAAGCAGTTATCAAAACACCTGAACGCAACGCTGTTGATGATCCTATCATGTTTGTTGCCAGAAGTTTTGACATCAATAAACCCGGATATACTCCTGACAAACTCAGAGGAGGAATTTTAGGCGGCGCTATTATTAAAGGAAAATTACGTGTTGGTGATCGCATAGAAATACGGCCCGGTCGCATTGTTGAAGAAGCAAATCAAATTGTGGCAAAACCATTATTTGCAAAAATCACTTCTGCAATGACCGGAACAACACCCATTACTGATATTTATCCTGGCGGAAGCATTGCACTCATGACTGATCTTGATTCAAGTGTTGTCAATTCCGATAAACTTACGGGAAATATCGTCGGACTTCCCGGGAAACTTCCAAAAATCTGGTACAGTCTTGATTTGGAAACACATCTGTTGAATCGCGTGGTCGGTGCTAAAGAAGATCTTAAAGTCGATCCAATAAAACCGAATGAGATACTCATGCTCAATGTGAATAGCGCTGCAACAGTCGGATTTGTCAATACCATTGGAAAGAACCGTATCAAATGCAAGCTCAAATTACCCGTATGTGCGGACCTGAATTCCAAAGTGACTATTTCTCGTCGTGTCGGAACGCGTTTCCGATTGATCGGATACGGCGTAATTAAGGGAGAATAATTGTTCTACTGAATTATGTTGTTATAGTTATTTGTTTTTTGATTATCTCCGATGACATACCATACTAGTGCTCCTGATTGTATATAATTTCCATCTTCTTTTATTTGCGTAGTGTTTAACTCTTTTAGTCTTTTCTCGATGGTTGTTCTTTTCTCTCCTGTTAAAGAACTCAGTTCATTTGCAATTTTTTCAAGATAGTGTCCTTTGGGGACTGTTATCCGATATATGGATTTTTCCATTCCAGAACCTAAGTGAGCACTCATGATGCCTCCAGTCATTTCCTCAAACATCTTTCCTTCAGAAGTGACATAAGGACCAAGAATATGTTCAAATCTGGTCTGATGTGTCGTGTCAGAAACGATCATAGTTTCATTAATACTTCTTTGACCATCAATTGATATTGGAGGTTCATAGCCTACGGGCGTTCCCGAGAGAAGATATAATGTCAAGAGCGTATTTAGTATCATCTTATCACCACACTACCTGTAATCTTTTCTACTATTTATGTCTATCGGTTTTCAGTATTTACTTAGCATTCTGAAGTTAAATGCGTTGCTGTCGTTCGCATTCTTATATTTTTATTGAGAGAAATTTTCATCATTTGCAATTCTATGAAAATTTCTTGTACTGTAATCTGATTATGCTCACACATTGACAGCAACGCTTCATTTAGTTAAGTCAATACGGTTTTCAGATGAGGTCACAATTCTACGTTTTTTATCTCGTTTTGATTGGTACTATTCTCTCATGATATTTCTTAACAGCATATGAAGAGAAATGATAAATCTTTTCCTATAAGAAATCTAATTTACTGCTGAATTGTTCTTCAGGTTTTACGCGCATATTCTCATACCCACAATGGAGACAGGTAATGATTTCATAGATTTTATGATGCTGGTGAATGATCTCGAGATTTTTTCGTTCATGAGGTTTTTTACAACTGACACAGATATCGTTGATATGTATTTCTTTTGTAAGATGTGGCATAAGGATCGCGAATACGAGTATAGATTGCGGTTATCTTGCTATTACGAGTTATCTTTCTGCTGAATATCGAGTGTTATTTATAAATTTTTTCTCAAGCAAATATTTTTTATCCCTTCTTCTGTTTCTCGTAAATCTCCCGCAAGAATCGTTCAATGGTTTTAATAACATTCTCTGGTTGTGTACGAAGAATTGTTGCGGCGGTATTAAGGATTTTTTCAACAGGATCTATTGTCTCATCAGTTGCGGTGAGTATAAACAGCTCTGTCGATCCTTTCTTGACAATCTTTTTCCAGAGCTCGAAGAGTTCAAGTGATCGTGCAGGTATCTGACGTATCGTACAATTCAAAATTTTTGCAATATCTTCAAGTGATTCGGTGGTTATTTCTTTAGATCTTTGCGCTGCAAGACCTGCGGCAAATTCAATGCGTACAATACCGTCCCGGATTTTTGTTGTTTTCAAAATCTTAATTTGACCAACGTCACCGGTGATATCAAGATGTGTTCCTCCGCATGCTTCGACATCAAAATTAACGATATCAATGATGCGTAGTTCTTTACCCGGAATTGCCCCACCTTGATAGAGCCTAAACCCGTATTTTGCTTCAGCCAAACTTCGTTTCATGAATGTCTTATAGACTGGAATATTTTCTTTGATGATTCTGTTTGCAACATCCTCGATTTTTTCTATCTGTTCTTTTGTTAAATTCTCATAATGGGTAATGTCGAGTCTTGCTTTCTCCAGTGTTTTTGCAGCGCCTGCCTGCCAGATGTGATTGCCCAGTACTTTTCGCGCTGCGCCATTCAGAATATGTGTTCCGGTATGGTGTTGTGTAAGTTGGATGCGCTCATCAAGATTCACGCGGCCATGCACGATTTGTTTTTCATGAAAATCAATATCTTCAAGAACATGAATGATACATGATCTTTGTTTGAAGATATCGACAACCTTGCATTTATTGATTGTTCCGCTGTCATGCATCTGTCCTCCGGATGTAGGGTAGAATGCGGTTTTATCCAATATCACTTTGTAATTTTTTTCTGTGGTATCATGGATAATTTTGAGTACTGTTGCTTTGAAATCGACGAGGTCATAATGGTCGTAATAGAGTGCCTGCGTTTTCCATTCAGGATCAATATCGTAATGTTTTTCACGTTTTGTTGTTGTTTTTTGGTCCTGCGCGATCTCTTGTGATTCTTTTTCATGTTTTTCTGCAACGAGTGCATAAAAATTGTCTGGAACATCAAAAGTAATACTTTTTTTTGCTGCTTCACTTTTAAGTTCTTCAGGATTAATGCCATTGCTATCGTAGAGTTCGATGAGTCTTGCCGCAGTCATGGGTTCGTTCTTGGTGATAATGTTTTTGATAATATGTCCTGCGCGTTCCCTATTCTCATAATATTTCTTTTTTTCAAATTCGAGGATCTCAAAGACTTCATTGACTGACTCTTGCAGTTCAGGAAATACTGATTCGAGATATTGTGCGTGCAGTCGTAACACTTTTTTAAGATCAATTTTTTCTTGCCAACCAAATTTATCAATAAATGACATCATCCGACGGAAGATGACGCGTAAATTATAGAACCCGCCGACATTACTCGGGAGCGCTCCGTCTGTTATTGCAAAGAGTAATGCACGTGAATGTTCCGCAATACTATAAATTGCAGTCATGGGCATAATGGTTTGTTTAAGAATATCTGCATCGACACCGACTTTTAGTGCAACCGCATCCCATGCTGCATTAATATTTTCTACTTCATCAATATTGAGTAGGGACGAGTATGCTGCAAATTTTTTGAAAAGCACCGGATCAAATGTTATTGCTGTTGATTCTTTTAAATAGGCGATCACTGTTGGAAAAATAGCATCATACATGGTTGGTGTTCCCTGACTGAACCATGCGATACGCTCCATCCCAAGGCCCATATCTAATACTTTGATTTTTAATTCCCTATCGCCATCATCACGGTGTTCAAACAGCATATAGACCTGATTAAAAAGTTCAATTCCTTGACTAAAAAATTCCATGCACGGTCCATAATTGCCGCCACCTGCCCATGCATCTTCATGGAGGACAAGTTCGTTTTTGGAAAGGCCGACAAGTTGTGTGATATATTCGTATAGGTCAGTAAACAACTGTGCTTGGTTCCATTCTTTCGGATCAAGAAACACATGCTGTCCGATCATGACAAAACCCGTGCAATGAGAGCCCGTGATTCCGACATTATCAATATCGCCAAATCGTAAACAGAATTGGGGGATGATAAGTTTTTTTGCAGGAGGATCAACTTCTCCGGAAACAACATAGGGTTGGAATGCCGCAATGGATGCGATGGTAAAATCTGTTGTGGGATTCCATTTTGCAACAACAGGATAACGATTGATCGGTGTGTATCCGCGCTTCTGGAAGTGTTCCTTAAATGTTTCCCAGACTTGGATGTAGGAAAGGTTTTTCCGCTTCGGGTTATTTGCAAATAGGGTAACGCCCTGCATGCATTCTGCATCGCCGCAGACATCTCGAGGAGTTGTTGACCAGAAATGTTTTTTACAATGAGAACACTGTTGCCGCTCGAATCCTTCCTCTTTGAGAACACTCACTGCATAATATTTTTCCGGATTCTTACTTGCAATGACTTTGAATTCCTTCTTCAACTCCTTGTCGGATTTCATTCATACACCAAAATATATTTTAATAATACATGCGATTTGTGTGCTTCACGAAGTGAACACACACTTTTGACGCGCTCTTTTTGTAAAAGGCGCAGGCGAATTCCTTCTTCAATTCCTTATCTGATTTCATAGAATAGAATGGTGTTATTTCGGGTTTAAAAAATAGACGGTTTTTATAATCTACTGCGCCCCTTGTACATACTTTTATAAATCCTTAGTGCTTCCCCGTATTATTATAGTAGTGTATCCAAAAAAGGTGACTTATGAAAAATTTTGATCGTGCAAAACAATTTAGTGCTAAACGCAGTGATGCTCGTGGTCCGAAACGGTTTGATGCGGAATCACGATCTTCTCATCGTTCTGAAAAACCATTCGGTACTTCGCGTTCCCGTGAACATTCTGGCAAACGTGATAGTTTCGAATCACCATCGAAAATGACTCCGAAAGGTTTTGAATTGCATCAGGCGGTTTGCGCAAAATGTGGTCAAGAATGTGATGTTCCGTTCAAACCGACAGGCAATAAGCCGATTTATTGTCGGAGTTGTTTTAGAGACAATGGTCCAGAATCAAGTGAAAGATCTCATTTCGATAGGAATCCATCCCCTGATCGTTTCAGAACTCCAACAAGATCAAATTCATCGTCCGATGATTTAGAAAAAATCAATAAAAAACTCGACAAGATCATGCGAGCATTAAAAATAGAGTAGGTGAAACAACATGGCAGCAAGTCCTAAAGGTCCACAAAAGGTACGAATCGATTACAATATTGACAAACCAACATATGATGATTTTGTCCGCATGTGCAGCAAGAAAGGTTTCACTCCAAACATCATTGTTGAACGCTTGATGAAGAAATACACTGATCAAGGCGGGCAGATATAATTTATACGAGTATCTTAATACTCCCTTCTTCAGGGATGAAGGTAACTTCATTTTTTGCCTTCAATTTATACTTCTTGACGAGTTCTTTTGGGATGCGAATACCAAGACTTGAACCCCATTGAGAAAGTCTTGCAGTGTTTTTCTTCCGTGTACGATAGAGTTCTGCAACTTCATGTAATTGTTTCATATCCAGAAATTCATCTTTACATTTTTTACAGTAATGATAGGTATAGGGCATTCCGTCTTTAAGTGTTGCAGTTTTTTCTTCCATCGGGATTTTACAGGTTGTGCATGTTCTCATTTTGTTTCGACGGTGATTATTCTTATAATGTTATTTTCAATGTATCCAATACAGATGATTTCGAGGTCATAGTATTTTTTGGTCCACTTTGCATGATGCTTGCCAAATAATTCTTTTTTACAGTTACGCACAATATCCTCGAGTGTTTCTGCGTCAATATCTCGTTCGAGCGCTCGTTCAAATGCATGCGTTGTAATGATGATTTCGTACTGCGATATGTCCATAATATCTTTGGATATCCTAAGATATCATTCCTCCTATTTAAAGTTTGTGAAATTATTTTATTGAGAAGGATAACTCCTTAATATGCGTATGGGTGTTTATTCCGAAGGATTTACGGGCGAAGATGGAGGATTTACAAGAAATGGATGAGCCACGGGTCAGTGCCAGTGGTCGCGCTCACATGGTTTTTGAATAGAATATAGTTCACGAGCTATTTTTCATCGCTTCTGTAATGAGAAAATTTGCCCTGCGATAAATTTTTCACTTACGTTGACTTTACTGTTGTATCGGCTCTGTAGAAATTCTCACTTCGTTCGTAGTCGCCATTCGCATTCTTAATGTTTTTTGAAGAAAATGTTTACCATTTGGAATTCTATAAACATTTTTAGAATGATATTTTGAAGATGCTCATCTTAAGGCGACTAACATTTTCTACTAAGCCGCTGCATCATAAAATTTATATACAGTCACACCCTATTGGCATCATGCATGAAACTGTTTTTGCAAGAAAGATTATTGATGAAGCACAAAGGCACGGGGATGTGAAAGCAATCTCTATTGAATTGGGAGAGCTTGCACATGTACCCCCACAAGAGCTTCTCGAATGCCTGCAAAGCCTTGTGGAATGGGATATTGAATCAGTTATCATCCCTGCAAAAGTGATATGCCCGTGTGGTTTTATTGGCTATCCAAAGATATTAGAAAGGGGGCATGATTATTTCTTCATCGAATGCCCAGAATGCAAAGAGATACCAGAGCTGGTAGATGGGAAGGATATAAAACTCGTTCATGTGACGGTGAAATAGATGTGCCTTGCAGTTCCTGGAAAGATCATAAAGATAGAGAATGATGAAGCGATAGTAGATTACGAAATAGCGCAGAGAAAAGGCATGATTATAGACGATGAAGTATATCAAGAAGGTGATTATGTCATCATTCAGGGAGGATTCGTCGTGCAGAAGATAGATACGCAAGAAGCGAAAAGGGCATTGCAGTTGTATAAAGAAGCATTAACGTCTGACTGAATTCTTCGATAGTATGGCTTTTGTTGTATATTTCTCAATATTTCGTATTTCTCTTTCGTCGAGCTTTTTGCATGCAAATCCCCAATGCAATGCAACATAATCATTGATCTTTATACCTTGAAGTAATTCAGGAATATACACTACGGTCTTAGTCTCATTTCTTTTCAATGTTACCCGGTCATTTTCCGTTGTGAGCATATCGGTGTCCACGATCAGTTGTGTTCCGAATATCTCACTGATTTTTCCATAGGATATCCTGCAGTTATCCATGTTCTGTACCGTGGATTTCACATGTCCGGTAACATTACCGACACCGATATACAGTACATGGAATGTATGGAATGGGAACGCGCTCGTAGGCATATTATCTATCAATTGCTTACCTAATGTTTCGGGAAGACCTCTTTTCATGAGCAATCGCACAAGACCCTTCATATCCTCGCAATTAAATTGGTCAAGCAATTCATTACCCATCCAGTATGCCTCAACAACATCATAATCCATATAATCTTTTCCGGTCTTCTCAGCGATAAATTTTAGATAGGGATATAATGCCTCAAATTTTTTTATATTTTCCCTAAGTCCACCTTTTAACACTGCATCATGTGATACAATGTATTTATGGAAATCTTTATGGCCATCATCAGGACCACAGTATTTGAGTGCATTGGTTATATACGAGAATCTTCCAGAAAGTTCATAACCATCCATCAGGCACCTGCAACAGTTTTTGATGATATACTCTGTGAGTGATATATTATCAATACTGATCCTACAATCATTAATAATATTCCAATACTATCATATACGGATATTTTTCCCGTACCATATGCCAAGCCCAATAATGCAGTGATGGGTGCGCCTAATGAAAGTATTGCAGTAGCAGCGGTGACTGTAATATTCTTCAATCCATTATAATAAGATATCACATACACTAATAATAATAATGAAGTGATTATTATCCATACATACTGATCTGAAGACATAGAAAATATCATTTGTGCCTTTCCGGTAAATACGAGATAAATCAGTATGAACAATGATCCGAAGAACATTCTTCCTAGTGCTACAATATTTCCGGATAGATCATGCAATGCCTTCTTAGCAAGTATATTCTCTACACTCCAGAACACTACGGCAATAAATATCAATACGTGTCCCATAGAAAGATTAAAGTCCGGCCTTATCATGAGATATGTGCCTGTGAGTATTCCTAATCCTCCAATGATCATCCATTTTCCGGGCTTTTCTTTGAGGAAGAATACCGCCAATACTGTCGCAAATATAAACAATATCTTATGGATGAACGATCCCATAGTTCCCGTGCTCATTTGCAATCCTTTAAAGAATAAAATGAATGGTATAGCACCGCCTATCAGGCCAATAATCATCAAATCCTTCCAGTGTTTCTTGCGTAAACTCTTTATTTCACTGCATTTACTTATAGCATAGATAAGCGTGAATAATAATATCGCCACAACGGTATTTTTTGTAAATGTAAAGACAGAACTGTCGAATCCTTTCACGGCAAAGCTGTTCAGGAATATAGAGAATCCCGATACAATAGCAGTTATCACAACAAACAATATCCCTTTATTCATAGCCATGTGCTCACCTTTTCAGCAATTTTTTTATCATCACCATTCATCGGAACGCCGATAATCTTTACATTTTTGTCCATATCCAATTCCCTCATCAGATTCAGGAAATATCCAAGATCAAAATCGTGCAGGCTTATAATATTATTTACTTTCAATTTTGATATGTCATCAATAATGATAGGCGCTGTTATATTTTTGACGACATCAAGTATCATAACATCTTCTTCAGCATCCAGCAAGTCATCAGGACTTCTGCAGTACACTAATTCAACATCTTGTAATTGTCTAGCAACCTTTCCTGCAAAGGAATCATTTTCAAGATACTCATTCCCAAAAACATAAAGCTTTTTCATATTCGTATAACTATTTTTCTTCATTCAATTCTAATTCCAGGAAGTGTGCACTGCATGAAAAACAAGGATCATAGCTTCTGATTAATTTTTCTACATCCATCTGCATATCCTCTTTCTTCTTACCGAGTACTGATAGAATAAATCCTCTGATGTCCTCTTGGATATTGAGGAGATTTTGTGCAGTCGGTGTGATGATGTTGGCATATACAATCACTCCAGTATCATCAAGTTCATACTCATGCCATAATGTTCCCCTCGGAACTTCTATGCATCCCACACCCCTACCCCTTCTGAGAGGAATCTTATCAACATCCTCGTGCCTGATTTTTAACTTGCCGCATATCGCTATTGCATGGTCTATACAATGCACCATCTCTATTGCCTGTGCGATCGTATTATGATACACATTCGTGTTCGGCAATGTTATTCCGGATTTTTTCAGCATGATTTTTGCATCATCGCTTAACTGTTGATGATTATTGTTTATGCGTGCCAATGCGCCTACAAAATATCTATGATTCTGCTTCACCACAAAATTGGCGCTTGATCGGGATTCATGATATTCTGTGATAAAATTTTTGTATTCATGCTTCTCAAACCTTGATTTTAGAGAGGAAAACACTCCTTCCAGCATGGCATATTCTTTTTTATCAATCAAGGAAAAATATTCTCCATCGGTGTTTAGCGAGGGATAGTTTAATGTAAAGAATAATTCGCATGTCTTGACTGCTGCATCCTTGGATGTTATCAGTTCTTTTTTTAGATCTTCTAAATCTTCTTGCTTTGGTAGTTTAAGCCATCCGCCCACTGTTGCCGATACGGGATGGATGTCCCTTGCTGCGAGAGTTTTGATTATTAAATTTCCTACTTTTATAAGGCTTAATGCAATCTTTAATTCCTTCTTATATTTCGGTGCCATTGCAAGTGCGGATTCATAGCCGAGATAGTCTGGCAATGCAAGAAAATAGAGGTGTGTTGCATGGCTTCTTATTCTTTCCCCAAGCATGATAAGTTTTCTGAGTTCTAAAGTCTGTTCTGTAGCTTTATATCCTAATGCGTCTTCGATTGCAGATATTGCAGCGATGACATGTGCGGTACTGCATATCCCGCATATTCTTGATGTAATCTCATGGGCTTCAGTATACTGTCTACCCTTGACTATGCCTTCAAAATATCTTGATCCTTCCTGAGAAGATAGTTCACACTTTGTTACTTTGCCATCTTTAATAGATAATGCAAGCTTGGCATGGCCTTCTATCTTGGTGATATGATTAAGATTTATTGTTTTCTCGCCACTTACAATTTTTGATTCTTCTTTATTGCTTGCCATCTTTCTCCTCTATAGCATTAATAACATGCTCAAGCATCGGTAGCTTCAATCCAGCGAATGTTCTCAAGCGGTCTTGTATGAATTTGTCATCAAAGCCTTTATGCCGAAGTATTTTAATCATTAATTTGAGATTCATGTCTTCAGTAGGGCCCCTGCACCCCCAACATTCAAAACCCCCATTTATGCATACCGAATCGCATCCACCAGTGGTTATTGGTCCAAAACATGGTTTGCCCTTGTCGAGAAGACATTCGTTGCTGTTGCGTCGGCATTCTACACATACCGGGCTTGTATAAGACTTAGGAACCTTATTTTTCACTATGGATTTTATGAATGTTATTATCTCACGCTTATGTGGTGGGCATCCCGGAATATAATAATCCACTTGTACATGACTATCGAGAGGAGTTGGTTCTACATCAGATACATCTCTATCTTTTTTATACAACAGATGTTCATAATTTTCTTTGAGGGTGAAATTTCTATATGCCGGTATGCAACCGGTGCATGCACATGCACCCATAGCCACAAGATACTTAGAGTTTTTCCTCAATTCAATCAATATTCCTAAGTCTTCTTCAGAGGCGACTAATCCCTCCACAAATATGTAATCGAAGTTGTCATGCTCGTTGACTTCCTTGATGAACGGGAATGCCTTTAAACGTATGATAGTGATAAGGTCTAATATTTCGTCCTCGTTGAATATCACGGAAAGTAGACATCCAGCGCATCCTGTTATTCCATAAAATCCCACTTTTAATTTATCAGTCATGAACTATTTCCTCTGATATTCTTGTATACTAATCATTAGTATAACTTTTTATCTCATCCAGTCTGAATACTGGTCCATCTTTGCAGGTAAATTTCCCGTGTATCATACAATGACAGCATATCCCTAAGGCGCAATACATTAACCTCTCTGCGCTGATGAATATCTGGTCATCATTGAATCCTCTGGATTTTAGTATTTCTATCACTGATTTCATCATTACGGGAGGCCCGCATATCAGGATTATCTTTTTTTCATTAGTGAAATTTGTATTCTTCAACGCTTCTGTAACAAATCCTGTTTGTGCATCATAACAGAATTCTCCATGTGCATTCTCATCCACAGTGATATGGAGATTGTATTTTTTATTCCATTCCTCCATGTCTGTTCTGAATATGATATCTCGAGGAGACCGATATCCTAAAAATAGCGATACTTCCTTAAAGTCTGCACGATTTCTCTCGATATATTCAATGACTCCCCTGAGTGGGGCGATACCGCATCCTCCACCTAATAGTATGATATCATTGTCCTTAAAATGATGCATCGGATAGCCCTTGCCATAAGGTCCCCTGATAAGCACCGTATCCCCTACTTTTAATTTGGCGAGGATTTTTGTCATATCCCCAACTTCTCTGATATTCATTTTTATGTAATCTTTAGAATATGAGCATATGCTTATTGGACATTCTCCTATTCCTGGAATGGACAATTGTACAAATTGTCCGGGGTCATGATCAATTTTCATGTCCACAGTTATCGTGAATGTGTCATAGGTCTCCCTGAAATGGTCGAGTATCTTGTATGGCTTTGGAATGTAAGGATTTTCCTGAATATTCTCTGTTCGCTGTAAACTTTTTGACATTGCCTTACTGCTTTTTCTCTTGACCATTTTTCATCTCATTTATTATCTCAACAAAATCTATCCTTGTCGGGCATCCTGCAATGCATCTCCCGCATCCTACACATAAATTCACGCCATTTTTTTCCCTGAAGTATTGCAACTGATGATATATCCTGTGCTTGAATCTTGCATCTCTGCTATTCCTAAATACATGATTGCCTGCGACCTTGGTGAACTCTCTAAGCTGGCAAGAACTCCAGTTCCTTATCCTTTCTCCGTTTTTAATATTTTTCGTTGATACTTCATCATGCATCTCAAAACAGTAACATGTCGGGCATAATGCAGTGCAGGCTCCGCATGACAGACAATTATTTATGCCGTCTGTCCATAAATGATTATCATAAAATTCTGATATATCATCGGTCAATAGCCTCCCGGCATTACTGATCTTCCTGTCTTCTACAGTGAGTTGATAATCTATGGGCTCAAAGAATTTTTTCTGGGAATCAATTAATCTCTGGCCTTTTTCTGTACCAACATCGACATAGAATATTTCTCCCCTGTCAAAAAATAATAGATCATAATAGTCTTGAAGATTTAGCGTGCCGCAAAAGCAATATTTTGATGGTGCAGTATTGCAGTGATATCCTATGAGTATGCTATTCTCTCTCATTGCAGAATAATAGGGATCCTTCACTGTCTCCAAAAAGACCTTATCCTGATGTTTTATCGCATTGAGGTCGCATTTTCTTAACCCGAAAAATATCCTTTTGGGCTTTTCCAATTCAGGAACCGCTATCTTCAAACCCTTGAATCCGAACAATACCTCCTTCTTCCTGAAAAAATATTCTTTAGCAGGAAAATAGGAAATTGCATCCAAATAAATTTCTTCAGGATCCTTAATGGATTGAAATCTTACCGCACTATTCTTGACAGGAGCAATAATCTCGAATTCTTTCTGCAATACAGCCAGAAGACTATTTAACACACCCTTTTCAATCTTAAAAAGCGACATTGCTATGAAAATAGAACGCATGTTTTATAAATTTTCTTATCATAACAGCTCCTTTCAAAATCTTCGTTTGCGCCTAAAGATATGACCGTTTCCCTTAAAAGTCGGGAAAATAGAAATATTTAAATAATTAATCAATTATCCTAAGGGGATGGGAATATATATGTTAAATTATAAAAAATTAATTAATAGAATGTACGTTTTTTCTAAATCTAATTTAAACAATACAGTTTATAGTCTATTTTTTATTTGGTCTTGGTGGTAGATTTACCTCTGCCACCCAATAGGTTCTAGGAGGTTACGATTATGAAACTAAATATATCACCAAAAATCAGAGAAGAAGTCGAAAACATTTTAACAGAAGAATACGCACCAAATGAAAAATCCGTTAATATTAAAGCAGATCTCAGTCTTAATATTAACCCGTATGGTGTTTCAAGTCATGTAATGAAAAGGCTAAAAGAGATCACTAATGATCAAATTAGTCATTACTACATCGAAAATAAACATCTCGTAGAAAAAATTGCAGATTATATCAAGGTACGACCCGAAAACATATTGATTGGTGACGGTTGTGATGGCTGTTTAGATATGATTGCAAAAACGTATATAAAGAAAGGTGACACCGTCGTTATACCTATACCCACATTTCATCGTTACGAGTTTCATACAAAAATAATGGGAGGAAATACACTATTTGTTCCGATGTACAATTTTATCTTTAATGCAGAATCCTTATTGTGTGAAGCAAATAAAGTCAATGCGAATATAGTCTTTCTTTGCAATCCTAATAATCCTACTGGAATAGAAATCAATAAAGATGAAAAAACAAAATTTATCGAAAACTTTTCAGGTTTAATCGTCATCGATGAGGCATTGGCAGATATTACTGAAATTAATGGGTCGCGATTGATTGAAAAACATAAAAATATTATAATTGTCAGATCTTTTTCAAAAACATTCGGATTAGCAGCTCTCAGAATAGGGTATGTTGTAGCAGATGTTGAGATAATTAATGCTATCAAAAAAACATCTTCGCCATTTCGGGTAAATGGGTTAGCGCAAGAATTGGCTATAGAAGCACTTAATGATGCAAACCATATCGAACAATCGAAATTGTTTCTTGAAGAAGAACGAACATATTTAGCAAAAGAACTTGACAATCTGGGTTTACCCTATTCGGAATCAATAACAACAAATTTTCTTTTGGATATTGAAAAATTAGGATCTTTTGAAAATACATTTTTAATGTTAAAAGAAAAAGGAGTTCTTGTCACCGATGCTCATCCATTTAAATTACCTAAAAACACTTACGTAAGAATTGCTATAAGCTCAAAAAGTGAAAATCGTTATTTTATAAAAACACTTAATGAATTAATGAATAATAACTGATTCAGTTTAATATATGGTAATAAACATATTTATTCATTGGGAGCGTAGTATAAACCATATTTGATATGGGTACAACTTGGCTAGAATAGCTGGCTCCAGATATGGAGCGAAGAGCCGAAAGGCAATGACTTCACATAGGCTAAACCAGCGGATCCGCGTTCAAATCGCGGCACTCCCACTTATTTTTTTTTAATTTTTTTAAAGATTTAAATCCCCTCTCTTTAGCTCGTGTTGGTTCGTTAAATTCTTATATTCTAGAATGTATTTAGTAATATATTCGCTACCTTCAGGAGAAACGTCTTTACAGGAATGGTAATCAATAGCTCCGCTTTCAGTGATTTTTTTAAGCCATCTCTCGTGTGAATTGCGAATATTGTGTGGGTCTACTTCTTTAACGCCGTAACTGTTGACGATAATCGCTGTCATAACCGTCTATAAGCTCGCATGATTTATAAAAGGAGTGGTGAAAACGTATTACAATCGTGTCACTTTATAGTCGACAAAGCAAGAAAGAGTTGTCACAGCGCGGTCGACAAAAAACCGCCACTGTCCCCAAAAAAAGGAGCCAGTATCACAATGGACGAGCCGACGGTCAGTGCCCGTGGGTCAGAAAAGAGGGACAGTCGAGGTAATACGAAAGCGGAGAAAGTAATACGATTTATATACTGCGTATTATCTTAGCATTCGATATCTGGGTGGGCTATCGTCTTTAATGTCAAAAACATGGAAAAGCAGAATTAGTTTATAGAGTAAGATTTATAAGGGATTTTTCTTGAATTTGAATCTCTGAATAGTTAAGTAATTACACTATATAGGTAATATTTATTATCCTTTACGAATACGAGTATATATGGATAAGTTTTTTCAGACTAACCAGTTATTCACATATTTGAATAAAGGATTTTCTGATAGTGATTTATCAATATTTATTTTTGGATCACGAATGTATGGTTCTTTTGAAACAGATTCAGATGTAGATTTGTTTGTTATTGGAACTTTACAAAATGACGCGTTATATCAATTAAGTGATATTAATTTCTTGAAAATTTGCGGATTTGAAGGCGATATGACCGTTCCTAAATCAGATATTGAATCATTATATAAAAAAGAGATCGATATAACTCAGATAACACAAAAAATACTTGGTTTGAAAACAGACATTTATATTGCTTCAGTAGAATCGTTGATAGAAGGGATGTGTGATTCTCCGGCGAGAATTTTACGTAACAGATTTAATAGTTCTCTAATACATGATTTACCCGTATACACTTTTTCTTGCACTAATGGACAAAAGATTAAATATACCCAAATATTATTCGGGAGAAATGATTATTATTATGATAAATCGAGCCCCGGATTGATTGATTTGAAAGATGGTTCGTTAATGATCGGAACAACCGCGGATAAGATTTTACAAATGACCCCGATAATTGACAATCTAGATGTTAAAAAAGTATTAATATATCCTGCGTGGATTAAATTTGTATCATCAATAATTAATACGGATACACAAAAACATATTAAGCGAGTAGGAACGTTGTTTGCGCGGGCCAATAGATTTCCGAATGAATATTTTAGTGCATTAGAACGAAAGTATGATCACTACACTAATATTTTATCGAATAAAAAAGGTGAATTTTATGAAGAAACTTAACATCGGGATATTAGGATGCGGCGGAGTTGCTGAAAGATGGTATTTGAAGGGATTGACTGGGCAGAAAGACAAATATGATCTTGTTGCGGTTGCTGATATTAACTATCTAAAGGCAAAAAATGCTGCACTAAAATACAATATCCAGAAGACATATCGTTCTTTGAAAGAGCTATCCACACATCCAAATTTAGATCTAATTGTGGTGTTGACAGGACATAAAGATCATTATGAGAATATACGCTATTGTCTTAATCATAAATTGCACGTATATAGCGAGAAACCATTTGCTCCAAATTATAAAAAAGGATTAGAACTTATTAAATTAGCAAAGAAAAGAAATCTTTACTTAGGATCCGCCCCGCAAATAATGTTATCTTCTCGAAATAAAAAAGTCAAAGAAATAATAACTTCAGGAACTTTAGGTAAAATAACATTCGTGAGAGCAAGTTCATCTAATATGGGCCCTGCTGATAGAAAAGGCGTTAGTTACGACCCTAGATGGTTTTATAATGATGGTGGAAGTTTAAAGAGTTTAGGCATATATGGATTGGCAGATGTGTTATGGTGGTTAGGAAAACCTAAACGTGTTGCAGGTTTATCTGGAATTTCAATTCCGAACAGAACCGTCATGTATGGTCCGTTAGCAGGAAAAAAATTTACAGTTAAAAGTCCTGACAACGAAGTGGCACTCTTAGAATTTAAGAATGAGACATATGTATTATTTGATGGATCTTATAGTGTTTTAACTCCACCACAATACGAATTTGAGATTCATGGAACAAAAGCCAGTTTGTTTGTTGGCGGATTCGGTGGAAAAAACAGCATATTTATTCAAGAAAGAGAAAAAACATTAGTGCCTATAGGCCCAGAAGATACTTGTCATTTAGATTGGAATCTTTCATGGGGCGTAGAAGAGACTATTGCTGCAATACTCGAGAAAAGAGAAACATTAACTAACCCCGAATTTGCACTCTTGACTATACAGGTGATTGATGCAATACAATCATCCTCAAAAACTGGTAAATATGTTAAAATATAATTAACGTAAAATGAATATCAAACCATCAAACAAAAAACTAAGCATAGAACATTTAAAAGATAAAGATTTTAATCAATTATGGTTATATGTCTCCGATCCTAAAGTCACCAAATATTTGACATGGAAAGCGTATACTCATAAAGAGGAATTAAAAAAATATTTGAGTGCCGCTAAAAAAAAGAAAAGTTATCCTGATGAAGTTTTAGGAATATACTTGAATAAAGAACTCATAGGAACAATACACATAATTCTTCGATATAATAAAGATATACAATTCGGTTATGGGTTAATCGAAAAATATTGGAGTAAAGGTTATGCTACACAAGCCGTCGTATTGGCTTTAGAACACATAAAATCTGCGTGGTTAAATAATATTGATTTGTCTGATGTGGAAATATGGGCTGATGTTCATAAAGATAATCTACGTGGAAAGAACGTTGCATTACGTACAGGACTCAAGTTACTTAAAAAGAATATTGAACCAAATAGAGATAGATATTTATTATCAATAAAGAAAGAGGATACTATAACCATTAAATATGAATCATTTACTAACAATCTATCTGAAGCATTTTGTAAAGATTTAAGAGTATTATTTACTTTTACAACTGGATCCACAGCCAAAAACAGTGCTAATAAATATTCAGATGTAGATATATGGATAGTTACTAAAGAAGAATCGTATATGGAGAAATTAGCGCAAGATTTAGAAAAAATTATAACAAAGATTTCGCCTCTACAAAAAATTTATCCTACTACTGCATATCACTATTTTGGAATATTAAAAAACGGATTAATATTAGATATAAATATTATAAGTTGTCCACAATATTTTAGTATAATTTCTTCTAATAAAAAATTCATGTTTAATAAGAAAGCAGATGCGCCACTATCTTTATTAAATAATTCTGCGCTATTTGAAGATAATTTATCTCAATCTCCGTTATTGAACAAAACCTATACCACTCAAGATATTGATTTACTATTTGTAAAAGCATATGTAGGTTTATTCAGAATAATGAGCAAGATATATTCGCAGGAATGGTGGAAAGTACCACGATTTATTAATTCTGTAAGAGAATCAACATTACTTGCTCTTTTAAAAATTCTTGGAAATTATGATATAAAAAATATTGTTGATGTAGATTTTGCACACATGTCATCTAAACATCGAAAGCTATTAACTTTGACATTCCCAAAGCCTGAAAGTAAAGACGCTCTTATGGCATTGCGTGCTGCTAAAGAATTATTATATGATATGTACATGCAACATAAAAAGTGTTCCAAAGATATGAAAAAATTTATTATTAAATCTGATTCAGAAATTGAGAGTTTTTTGAAAAAATATGAGTAGTACCATAAATGATGTCGGAGTTGTGAAAAAGTATTATTATAAGAATACTAGGAATCTAGATATAAGATTGAAAACTTGGAAGAAATATGGCATAAACAAACTAAGTTTAAATACGTGGCTTATGGGTCTATTGAATGAGTATCATGACACTAAAATCAGCGTTGCAGATATTGGTTGTGGCAAAGGAGACTTAATTACGGATATAGTAAGTTCATTTAAAATTAAAGAAGGTGTGGGAGTTGATGTATCGCAAAGTATGGTGGAGTTTTGCAGTAAATCAATAAAACGAAAGAGAATATTTTTCATTAAGGGAGATATAACAAAAATTCCGCTTCAAACAAAAAAGTATGATGTGGTTGTATGTACGCATGTATTACATCATGTCAAGGATTTAGATTCGGCCATTAAGGAGCTTATGCGTGTTACAAAAAAGAATGGAACTATTCTAATAACTACTTATGATGTTGATATGAATTCTGGACTTAATAAGTTACATTATGAATGTTTAAAAGAATTGGATTTTCCTAAATTTATGAGAGATCAGGAAAGTTATCTACAATTTAGTGGAAAAAACGCAGATGAAATAATAAGAAAGAATTGTTATTGCTACACAAAATATGTTTATAGGAATAGTTTGTTATTTAAAGAATCTCTCCCAGCTATAGAATATTATGCTTCTGCCATGATATACCGGAACTCCAAAGGTCCGAAAGATAGCAGAATTTGTAAAGATGAATGGTCTAAGTTAAAGAATCTTATGAGAAAAAAAATGGATTTAGAGATAAGACGTTCTGAATTATTTATTTCTCCAGGAAATGTCGTATGTTATAAAATAAGGAATGTGACTCAATCAGAGATTGAAAAGAATATCCGATTAGTAGAAGAAGAGCATATACGCAAAACAAATTCATTGAAAAAGACTCTAACTAAAGATACGAAAATTAAATCTTCTTTGATGTTGCCTGATTTTAAAAAAAGTAACGATTTATTAAAATTTTTTTCTACGCTAAAACATTCAGGATACAATGGCATTTCTGTAGGATTGACAGGATCGTGGGATCATTCTTATGCTAAAAAATTAAAATCGTTATTAAGATCCAATAATGTGGAGATAAATGCATTTCATGGCACCTCTATAAAAAAAGCGTTAAAAACAGGTATATCTTATTCTCAAATATTAAAAAGAGATTATGGTGCCGTTTGCATATTAGACCCGCAAAATAATCGTGTAATAAATTATGATCTATATGCGGGAATGGAAACTAAATTATTCAAATCTTTTAAAAAAACTCGCGAATCCAACATACGTGAAATTACAAATAAATTAACTATAAAGAATGATGAATTGAAAATAATCAAGTATATTATTTGTGAAGTCGCTAAAATATTCAAAAACCGTAAAGTGGTTTTTGAAATACCTGGTGCGAAGGGTTGGAGCATGTTGCCAGAATTAAATATCTCATCTTTTAGGAAGATAGCTATACTTATTAAAAAAAACATGCCTAGTGCGGGTATATGTCTAGATCTTGGACATTTACGTACGTGGGCAAAAAATACTGATGACTTTAAGAAATATTTTAAATTTTTGTCTAAAATATCCCCCCAAATCACCATGATACATATTGCCAGTGCAAGTTCTGATAGCCTAAAGTTCCAAAAATTATACGTTTCAGTACACGGAGATGGGTTGCCTAAATGGCATATCATTGGTTTAGATCAGATGCTTAGCGTAGATGACCCCGTATTTCTTGATGCGATTAATATATTAAGATTGCACAGAAAAAACTCCTTAATTGAGGTTTGCGAAACCAGGTATTTTGGGATGATGATTAAAGATTATTTTGAAAATATTAATTACGATTTTGGATATTTGAGAGGCTATTTTAGAGAAATACGGCAACAAGCGAGCATCTTAGGATATTATAATGAAAAAAATTAGATTTGCGTTGGTAGGATGTGGAAGAATATCAAGTAAACATTATATTCCCTTAAGGAATCATAAAAGAGCAGAAATAAGTTTGATTTGTGACAAAAAAAAGAAGCGTATTACTGAATACGAAGAATTGGATAAGCAGATTCCTTCGACATTAAAATATGACGATGTAATAACAAATGATTCTATAGATATTATTGATTTATGTACGCCGTCAGGATTACATCCCGATATGGCTATAGCGGCTGCAAAAAAAGGTAAACATGTATTGTGTGAAAAACCACTCGCATTATCTTACAAAGATGCGTTAAAGGTCGTACAATGTTTTAAAAAAAATAATGTTTCTTTAGGAATTGTATTTCAGAATAGGTTAAATCCCCCCATAAAATATCTTAAAGATAAATTAACTAAGGGAGTTTTAGGTAAAATACAATTAATCACAGCAACGGTTAGATGGTATAGGCCTGATTCTTATTATCATGATGAGTGGCATGGAAAAAAAGTAATGGATGGAGGAATATTATTTAATCAAGCCACACACTATGTTGATATGTTGTTATATTTAGCAAATAAGAAAGTAAAATCAGTATATTGTAAATCTGCAACTTTGGGGCATAAAATTGAGATTGATGATGCCGCAATACTGTTCTTAAAATTTACAGATAATACTCTCGGGATTATTGAAGCATCAACATTATCTTATCCACAAAACATGGAAGGGTCAGTCACCTTACAGTGTAAAAATGGTACGGTTAAAATAGGTGGAAAAGCTTTAGATGTTATAGAATACTGGGAAGGAGCAGGCAAGCCACAAGATTTTAACAAATATCGCTGTAGTCGAAAAGATAATTCAGTATACGGCAATAGTCATGATCATATCATCGATAATATGATTAATCATTTATCACGTAAAGAAAAACTAGTTTGTTCAGGGAGCGATGCATTATATGCTATTAAAGTTATTGATGCAGCATATAAATCAGCAAAATTAGGTAGAGAGGTAAAAGTACAATGAAGCGGTTTAAACTTCTTGATTTGAGTAGGGAGTTCAAAGTAATTAAAAAGCCTATAATGAAAAAAATAGGATCACTAATATCTAACGGTGAATTTATTTTAGGTGAAGAGACTAAATTGTTTGAGAATAGGTTTGCAAAATTTTGCGGTGTTAAACATTGCATAGGTGTCTCATCTGGAACGGCGGCTCTATTTTTGACATTAAAAGCATGCCATATTAACAACGGTGATGAAGTTATAACTTCAAGTTTAACATTCACGGCCACTGCTGAAGCAATCGCTCAAGTAGGTGCAACGCCTGTTTTTGTTGATGTTGATGAAAAAACATTTCTCATGGATACTCATATTCTAGAATCAAAAATTAACTCTAAAACAAAAGCCATAATTGCAGTTCATCTCGCAGGAATGCCTATTAATATGGACAAACTTATAAAATTATGTAAGAAAAATAACATCTTGTTAATTGAAGATTGTTCGCAGTCCCATGGTTCAAAATTTAAAGGTAAAAGGGTAGGTGGTTTTGGTTTAGTAGGATGTTTTAGTTTTATGCCTGCTAAAAATATAGGTGCATACGGCGATGCGGGGTGCGTAGTAACTAATGACGATGATTTAGCGCAAACATTAAGATTACTACGAAATCACGGACGCATAAATAAATATGAACACAAAATCATAGGATACAATGAACGTATTGATAATATTTGGGCGGGAGTTCTAAATGTTAAACTAAACTATTTAGATAAATGGAATAAAAGTAGGAATAGGATTGCTAAAATATATACTACACTATTGGACAAATCATTAATTAGTATACAATCCACTCCAGAGAATAGCTATAGTAGTTATTATGTTTTTAACATATGTGTTAAAAAAAATCGCAATAGAATATTAACACTACTAAACAAAAATGGAATATCCACAGGAGTTTATTATCCTATTCCGCTACATCTACAAGAGTGTTATTCTTATCTCGGATATAAAAAGGGCGATTTAAAAATTACCGAACAGATTTGCGATACTTGTATTGCGATACCGATGCATCCGTTCTTAATGGATTCTGAAGCAAAATATATCGCAAAAAAAGTCAATAGCTTAGTAAGAGAGGGATATAATGACTAAAAAATTAAGATGTGGAGTGGTGGGTTTAGGGGTAATATCTAAATTCTATTTGAATGCAATAGAAAAAAATAAAAATATAACCTTGATTTCAGTATGTGATCTGGACAGAAAAAAATTAGCATATTTTATTAGAAAGGATATTTTAACATACACGGATTTTAATATAATGTTGTCTGAGTCCAATTTGGATTTTGTTATAATAACATTACCTAATCATCTACATTACGATTATATTATGAAGGCCATAACGTTTAAAGTTAATGTGTTATGTGAAAAACCTTTAGTGATACAATCATCAGAAGCTAAAAAAATATTTATATATGCTAAACAAAAGAAAGTTATTATACGAACAGTGTATCATAGATCGTTTAACAAATATTTCGTTAATGCATTAAAACCTTTGAAAAATATTGGTGAAATAAAATATATTCGAGGAACATATTTAGAGAATATAGTAAATCACTCGGATTCTAATTGGTATATGCATCGGGAAAAAAGCGGTGGTGGATGCATTATTGATAACGGTACTAACATGCTTGATCTGTTTCAAAAATTAGTCGGAAAATTACGTGTTGTTTCTTCCATAATTGATTATTATCCTAATAGTGTTGTTGAAAAATCGGCCATTATTACTTTTGGCTTCAAAAATAAATCGATGAACGGAACTGCTGTTCTAGAACTTGATTGGGTATATCCTGGAGAAAAAAAGGAATTACTTATTGTCGGCACTAAAGGAAGTAAATTTATAGACCTTTTACATGGATACAATGAATTTAAATCAAGTCTCTGGCACGAGTATGAAGCAGCATTAAACCATTTTATCCATATTTTTAAGAATAAAAACCTCCTAAATAACTCAGATATTTCATTAATATCTTTAGTAAAAGAAATTTATGACTCTCGAGCTGTTAAAAAATGTGCGAGTTTAAGGTGATGTGAAAATGGAACATACAAATAATTTTGTGTTAATCGATGAAAAACACAATGAATATCCTATAGATATTTTTTTCTCTTCAAATCAAGAAATAAGTTACCGCTTTATTTTCAAACAAGAAAAATTTCAATTTCTAGATAGAGATACTATGTGGAAATATTTTCATTTGATTCCTTTAAAAAATTCAAAAAATATTCTTTCTCTTAAAGAAGGACATACTCCATTAGCGCGAGTTCCAGAACTGGAGAAATTTTTGAATGGAGCAAAATTTTATTGTAAAAATGATGGCGAAGGACCAACAGGAACATTTAAAGATCGTGAGGCATCGTATGTAATTAGTAAAGTAAAAGAAATGGGCCTTAAGAAAATAGCATTTCACTCAACAGGAAATACGGGAAGATCATATTCAGTTTATGCTAAAAAAGCAGATATTGAGTCATTTTTCTTTTTACCTTTAAATTGCATGGATAAATGCGATTCATCGATGATTAATGATAATATCCATATCATTGCTGTTGATGCAGACTTTAATAGAGTAAGTGAAGTTGTTAAATCTTTTTCTAAAAAGAATGATATTGCTATCTTAGCACCATTACATGACAAACTTGAAGGAAAAGCAACTATTGCTTATGAACAGTTTTCAGAATTGCCTGAAGCAACGATGTTTGTTCAGACTATTGCGGGAGGATATGGAATTATTGGATTTTTGCTTGGGCATGAGCGATTAAGATTGTTCGGACTAAGTTCATCAAATTACAAAATTCCTCGAATAATCGCCATTCAATCTGCAGACAATTGTACAATTGCACGAGGAATGCTGGTAGGTAAAGAAAATATTTCAGATTCCGATCTCATACTTCCCAAGAATCCTTTTGAAAAGACGTTACAAAGCACTAATCCGTTAAAAACCTTTGCGCAAGTAAAGAATTGTTTAGAGAAAACAAATGGTTTAATTACTGTTGCTTCTGAAGAGGAAATAATTACTTTAAAAAATATTTTTGAAGAAGCATTGGCACGTCACAATATTGGTGTTTCATATGAAAATGAAAAAAGTCCATACATAAGTTTTGCAGGGCTAGTTAATTTGGCGAGAGAAAAAAAAATAAACTCTTCTGATATTATTTATATGTTAATGACCGGTAAAGGACGCGGTGATAACATAACCCCGAATCCCGAAGCAATAGTTAAACCTGATGATAATGGATATGAGATTATAAAATCTTCAGAGTATTTAAGGAGGATGCTTTAAATGAAATTGTATATCGGCTGTGATCCAACAGGAATAAATCATAAAAAAGAGATAATACTCTTATTGAACGCTTTAGGTCATGAGGTTATTGACATTCCAATTAAAGAAGGATTTGAAGATTATCCTGATATTGCAAAAGAAGTTTGTTTAAATGTTTTAAAAAATAAGTACAGTAAAGGAATTCTGATTTGTGGTACGGGTATGGGTATGTGTTTAGCTGCAAATAAGATAAAAAATATCCGGGCAACATTGTGCGTTGATGTATATTGTGCAGACAAATCACGATCTAGTAATGATTCGAACATACTTACTCTTGGCGCATTAACACAAGACGTTGAGTCAGTGAAAACTATTGTTAAGGTCTGGGTTCAAGATAATCCACTTAACGCTAATTCAGCTAGAAAATTAGCTAAAATAATGGCTTTTGAAAAAGAAAATATTGGGAGTGAATATAATGACGAACAATAAAACAAGCAAAAGAATTTTTATCATTACTGGAGCAGCAAACGGGATATCTAAACAAATAGCTAAGGATTTAGATATCAATAATAATATCTTATGTCTTTTTGATAAAGATTCGGAAGTCATAAAAATGAAAAAATATTTTACAAAAGCAGTTATCTTTGCTAAATGTGGTGATGTTAGTTCAGAATATGAAGTTAATTCTTTTGTTGCTGAAGTCATAAAAAATTTTAAAACAGTCGATGTTTTAATTAATGGCGCAGCTATTGTTCCATATAGCGAAGTATTTGACACTGATTGGAAATTGTTTAAAAATACTTTGGAAATAAACTTGGGTGGATATTTTTTATTTTCAAAAGCTACGGCAAATGTTATGAAAATTAATAAAAAAGGTTCGATCATAAATATTAGTTCAATAAGTTCGTATGTTGGAATACCCGGTCAGTCAGCTTATGCATCTAGTAAAGGAGGTATTTCTGCTTTGACAAGAGTTCTAGCATCTGAATTGGGGCCTTTCGGAATTAAAGTTAATGCTATTGCTCCGGGGAGTATTTTAGTAGATAGAAATAGAAAAAAAATGTTAACCAAATGGTCTGAAGATGAATTAACATTAAATATACCTTTAGGAAGATTCGGTACTCCTAAGGATATTTCTGGTGTTGTCCAGTTTTTAATCTCAGAGTGGGCAGATTATGTGCATGGCGCAGTGATAACTGTCGATGGCGGTATGACTATACGTGGCAAATAATCAGAGTCTATGCTATGACAATATCAAACTTTAATGAAAGCACAAAGATTACAGAAACCACAATTAACGTAGTTAAAGATATTTTCAACACGCATTTAAATGCAGAAACTCATCAGTTATATTCGTGGGGCAGTGTAGGACGAAGAGAGATGGGGCCACGTTCGGATTTGGACTTAATAATTATTAGTAAAAATCCTGATCTTCAAGCAATTACAAGATTCAAACAATCAGTAAATAAAGCATTACCTAATCACAGATTGGATTTGCTCGAAACATACAGCCCTGATGAGTTAGTCAGAATTGGGAAAATCGATGGAACAGATAGGCAGGCAATTCTTTTTTTTAGAAATGAATTAAAAAAAAATAGCGGCATAGATTTTGATAAAGAAATAAAAAAAGATATATACCAAAATTTGAGAGAAATGTTTCATTCTCTTTCCAATATTGAGTTTATTTATCCGGTGTTATTTAAGAAAGGTAATCTAAAATTCAGCCCAGGCTATTTAAAAAATTTTCATTTTATATACCTCGTAGCTAACTTTCTAAATAACTATAAGGGAATAAAGGATACCAACGATGCGTTAAATTATTTTCAGAAGAAAGGTTTTTTTTCAAAAAAAAGAATGAAAAAAGCTAATGCAGATTTTGCTACGCTTTGTTACTGCAGAAATCAAATACAAGAAATAACGTCTTCTGAGAATGCGTGTGTAGACAGTTTTGTGTTAACACGTTTGGCAATAAACTTAAATATGACTACAAGTAAAGTCAGAAAATATTTAAAAAACATTCGTTTAAGAACACTTTCCTTATTCCAGGATTGTAAAAAAATATTATTAAAACAATCAAGAACGATATTACCTAAAAGCGAATATATTTTGATCAAAAAATTACTTGCACAGAAAAAAATTACTAGTTTAAAATTGATTAATAAAATAGTATCTTCAGGTTCAGAAATTTCTATGATACTTTTAGCATATGTCGCCAAAGAATCAGACATACTTGAAAAATTACGGAAAATTGCACCCGATAATTGGTATATTCTTTATGCTATTGCTAATAATCGAAATAGTTCAGAACAAACACTCATAAGGCTTATGGTTCCTGAAAAAACACAGAAATATCTCTTGGCCGATTTATACACTGATTTCGCTTGGAGGAATATTTATCTTTATATCGCAAAAAATCCATCATCAACATATAAAATAAGAAAATGTATAATGAACTATCCTAAAGCGAGAGAGATGGATATTAAAGCAGCTATGCGATAGCATTATTGCTTATCAGAATGTGTTATAGTAAATAGCGCATACTATTGTTTCGAATGACTTTTCTGAATAACGCTCATATATGTTATTACTTATGGTGTTTTATGAATAAGATGGTTTTTTGAATGAATAGTACATTGCATCGCTATTCTATTCATTTAAAACAACAATATTTATAAATGCCAGAAATTTACTATCTTTTAGTAGTAGATTAGAGGTTAACAATGATGCGCACTTTAACAAAAGATGTACCGAATAAAATAGGAGAATATGTTAATGTTCAGGGGTACGTAGATTCCGTAAGAAAATTGGGACAAATAGCATTTGTACAAATCCGTGATAGAACGGGAATTATACAAACAGTAGTAAACGATATTAATAGTATTTCTGGATTAAAAAAACATGACGTAATCAGCTTAGAAGGTAGCATACGCGAAGAATCACAATCAAAAAGTAGTGGAGTAGAAATAGCACTAGACAATTTTAAAATTCTTTCAAGCCCGAAAGATACTTACCCGGTGTCAATGAATCCAAATACTAATGAAAAAATTGATCACATATTAAATTACAGACCAGTATCCCTACGTAATAAAAAAATATTAGATATCTTTAAAGTTCAACAAACGATAGCACAATCTTTTAGAGATTACTTATTAATGGAGGGGTTCACCGAAATATTCACTCCCAAAATAGTTTCTCAAGGAGCCGAAGGTGGAGCTACAGTATTTAAGTTAGATTATTTTGGAAATACCGCATTTTTAGCTCAAAGTCCGCAATTATATAAACAAATAATGGTAGCATCCGGATTTGAAAGAGTTTTTGAAGTGGGTCATTGTTACAGGGCTGAAAAACATAACACTGTTAGGCATCTCAATGAATATGTTGGATTAGACTTAGAAATGGGGTTTATAGACTCATTTCACGATGTAATGGATTTAGAAGAAAATGTGTTAAGATATATTACTAATACCGTCATAGAAAAACATCGTTCAATACTGGAAGAATATCGTGTGAGTATGCCTGCATTTGATAAAATACCACGCATACCATTAGACGAGATGAAAGATATATTAGCGTCTAAATATGGAAAAAAATTTACAGAAGAAGTAGACATAGATCCTGAAGGTGAAAAGTTAGCTTCAAAATATGCCAAAGAAATTTATGGTTCAGACTTGATATTTCTAACTAAGTACCCTATTAGCGCAAGACCATTTTATACAATGCCAAGTAAAGATGAGGGTTTAACTGAATCGTTTGATCTTCTTATGAATGGATTAGAAATAACTAGCGGCGGACAAAGAATCCACGATTACGATCAATTAGTTGATAGCATGTTAAGAAATAAGATGGATCCAAAAAACTTTGAAGGTTACTTAATGGCATTCAAATATGGTATGCCCCCCCATGGAGGTTTAGGGATAGGTGCTGAAAGAATTACTGCAAGATTCCTAAATTTAAACAGTGCCAGAGAGGCAAGTCTGTTCCCCAGAGATAGAGGAAGATATACACCTTAAATATCACTTTTCTATAAACTCTTCTAAATGCAAAGAAATATATGTTAAACAGAAGTAATTTATTAAATCTAAAAATATTTTAGATTCTGAAATAATTCTCCAATCAGCATCAGTCAATTTTTGCTTATCTAATTTATTAACCATTGAATATCTATCTTTAATCAGCTCTTCAACCCGCATAGTGTTGGTTTTTTTATATACAATATCTAATTGCTCTTCAAATAAACTGAATATGTCTCTTAAAAAAATTAAAACCTTGGCGCTAATATTTTTTGTTTCCATAATCTTTTGGCTCATATTCCTTATTTTTCCAATAAGTATATCTAAAATGCTGTAAAATTGAAATAACCGTAATTTTTTATCTTGTGAAATATTGGAATAGTTTAATAATCTTGAATGATATAATAACAATCGTGTTATAGATTCATGGTATTCCTGTGCTTTTTTTATTAAATTTACACGATTTTTTAAACTTCCTTGGAACTCATGAATCATCTCCTTGATAAGAAAATATACTCTTAAATTAATAGACTCCATCTTGTCATAATCTTCCACCTTAATAATGAATTGAATAAGTACTTTGTCGTCGTTTTTTTGCATAATTTCCATACCAATATATCTATGTAATATGTTGTTTAGATATGTTTGAAAATCCAGATATTCCTTTGTCATATAGAAATACATTTGATTAGGAATATTGGTTAATTCAATTTCATGAATTCCTGAACGATAAAATTCGTCTAAAAACCTATTTAAAAGCAATGTATTAAAGCCTTTTATATTTAACTGTGCTTTACGAATTTTTGATTTTCCAATTCCGGCAGATATCATAAGTTTATTTTCAATCTCATCGATATCCAACTCATCTCCTTTTTTTAATCCAGTTTTTTGTATCCATTTACTGGGCAAACTAACTGTTAACGTATTCTCTCCAACAAGATTGACTTTGCGCTTCATTCAAATACCGATATACACTTAATTTTTAAAGGTTTCTTATTTTAATTAAGACTGATTAAATTAATGATAGATTTATTAATTTACTCGGTGAGTTCTTTTCTATAAAGCACTTCATACCCATTTACATGCTTGTCGTTCCATGTGCTGAACTTAACTACTGAAGATTTTTTTTTAACAAATCCGGCATTATGAAATAGCGTATCAATACCGTTTTTGGTATCATGGAATAACAATAGTTTTCCCTCTTTAAGGATTAATGTTCCATAGGGTTTATGTGTACTATGTGCTATTAAATAATTTGAACCATGTATTTTTTTATCTAATAAAAATGTCTCTAAATATACTACCCCTTTATTGTTTAATATATTAAAAACTTCTTTCGCGAATTTTTTTCGTTTTGTATTGCCTAATATGTTTTCTATTACACCAAGTATAATCACAGCATCAAATTTCTTTTTTTCTTTCAATAAAGTTTCTAATGATGCAACTTGAAACGCACAAGTCGGGTTCGTTTTTTTTGCTCGAGATATCAATCCTTTTGATATATCAATTCCTAAATAATTATAATATCCTCTATTTCTTAAATAGGTGACTAATCGTCCATATCCGCAGCCAAAATCGAGTATTTTACTATCTTTATAAATATATTTTAGAAAACATTTTGGCGGAAGCGGTGTAGTAAATATCATCGATTTTGTGTCTCTATGCCAATAACCAGAATTATTTTTCATATTTTTTTGCGTTATTTTTATTATTGATGTTGCTACTATTTGTGGAGAAGATAACGTATCCTTTCGAAGAAGTAATATCTTCAAACACATCAAGAGATGCTTTTACTACACTGGCCAATCTATCAGGGACCAACACCCCATAATCATCCCATCTTGCAGCACAACCATGTAGATTAGAAATATTTGATAAACTATGATCAGAATATTTGCTATTTTTTTCTGCAGGACTATCAGTAATTATCCTTATGGAAACGCAACTGATATTATGTATTGCAGAAACCAACAAAACCGCCGAGGTTTCCATATCAATTATGTGTACAAGATTACCTTTACTGATATTTGTCAGTAAATCAGGTTTTTCCATAAATCTTGCACAATTAGTTAACGCCACACCTAAATGCGTATCGAATTTCTTTTCTGTTGTTAATCTTTTAAATATATCGTTTAATAGTATCGGGTTACATACTGCGGGTACACTTTTTGGTGCATACGCATCTGTTGTAGATTCTTCTCTTACTCCCGCATATGCTACAACAACATCGTATTTTTTTATCTCTTTTTTTAATGAGCCGGCTGTTCCAATAGAAAAGATGTGACTAGCACCACTTCGATATGCACGTTCTATAGCTGTTGCAGCGTTAGCAGGGCCTTTAGCTGCCAATAACCCTACTTTAGCGCCACTTTTTAGAGTAATATAGCCGATTATTCCATCCCATGATGACCAATTTTTTGTTAAATCATCTATTTCAGTCACTTTGAATTTGTCTAATATGTAAGATAATTGTTGATTTCTCTCAAATATTATTGCAACATCAAAATCTCTTCGTACTTCTATTCCTTCAACATATCTTTGTCCAGTCTTATGTGTTATATTTCTTTTTTGAGTATGCATTTCAACACCTTATTCTCTAAAATATGTGGTTTTTAAATGTTTTACTAATTTTATCAATTAAAATCTTAATTTAGACCTAATTTTGTCAAATCTGAAGGGTTATCAGCATAACGCCTGCATGTTTCAAGAACGAATTTTCTTACAGACAAATCGGTATTTTTATGATAAAATTTCTCAACATATTCTTTTCTAAGATAAAATGCTGCATGTGCTTTCGTGTTCATTTCAGACAAATATTCTTTTTCGGCAAGTAGCTGTGTCATATTTGCTTCTTGAGGTATTGTAATTCTTGATAGAACAGGCAATCCTCTTGGTTCTGTTATGCCATAAATTTTTTCATCAGGTATAAATAGCCCATTATGATCTAGTTTTATTAAACCATTCTTTAATGCATAATCAAATATGCCTGTACCGGGATCTGCTGCTAAAGTTCCGAACATGACTTTATACAATCCGAGTTGTTGAGAAAATTCTATTGATTGTTTTATTGTGTCTGTAGTTTCCATTGGAGCGCCGATAATCATCCCCCCGACAGTGAGTATTCCTGCAGAGTTGGCAAGAGCTATGCCTTTAGTTATTTGTTCTATAGTTTCCCTTTTATTGTAAAATTCTAGAATTTCAGAATTTCCCGATTCTATGCCAAAAAATATTCTAGCACATCCTGTGGATGCAAGGAATTTGGCTTTTTCTTCAGTTATTTGGTCAGCTCTAGCTAAACAAGTATACTTTATATTATTTTGAGATAATAAACTAAGTATTCGTTTTAGTTCTTTTTCTGGTCTATCTAACAAATTATCATCCCAAAATTGTATAGTTTTGTATCCTTGTCGTATTCCCTTTTCTAAATCTTTTAATACCGTTTCTAACGCTAAGAATTTAATATTGCCATTAATCTCTCGAACATTGCAAAAAGTGCAGTTTTTTGAACAACTCCTAGACGACATATAGAAAAAAACATTTTCATTTAACTCTATCTGATTTACTGAAGATGAGCGATAGTTTAGTAATTTACTCTGATCGTAATCTATTGGAATTATCTGATTTAAAGATTTCAGAAAATATTTTCCAGTATTTACTAATCGTTGATTTTTTTGGTAATAAATCCCTTTTATTGAATCGATATCTTTTAATTTTTGTAAAAGTAATTGTCTCAAGGGAAGTTCGCCTTCGCCTCTAATGACTATGTGGGCATGAGTTAAGTCAGGCATGTTTGTAGCGAATGGGCCTCCAATAATCTTAAGAATCGAATCATCAGGATATCTGTCTAATATCTCTTGCATTGTTTGTTTGTATGTTCTTGTAAATGTCGAGACTCCTAAAATACCCCCATCTTTTAAGAACATATCTAACTCAGAAAAAAAAGAAGTACTATCAGGGTATATATTTGCATCAAATATTTTAACTTCACATAAATCTTTTATGTTTTCCTCAATACTTAATAAACCAAACGGAGGCAATATACTTGCATTCTTATTTTTTTCAATATTTTCCTCATATCCGTAATTTGGAAATACTAGTGCGACTCTAGGTTTTTTTTCAAATATCTCGTGTTTTCTGAATTCATCAATATCTTTCATATAGTAAATGCAAAGCTATTCTGTCTATAAATGTTTTATCATTTTAATGTTAATATTCAAAAATAATTACAGTAATTATGGCATATTACACCAATTGCGATAGATCTATTTACTTCAATAATAATTCTCCGAATATGAATGAAGAATTAGAAATAGTCCTAGATAATTTTTCTTCATATGCTACAAAAAACAAAAATGTTTTTAAATCCTCTGATATTTTGAAATTCTATGCCTTGGTAGTGTAGTGGCCTATCATGAAGCCCTGTCGAGATGGTGTCAAATCGTAACGATACACTATCGCAGTGAGGCTTCGACCCGGGTTCGAATCCCGGCCAGGGCGCCTATAATTAATCGATTGTTTATCGAAAAGTTTTTAATCTCTAAACAGAGTTTACATAGGTGATATAATGATAATGAAGCGAACGTACATAAACAGCTTATCAGATGGCGAAGTTTTAATTAATGGATGGGTCCATAGTCTTAGAGGTCAAAGTAAAATTAAGTTTCTTCAAATAAGGGACATAACAGGCATTGTACAATGTATCATTATGGATGAGAACTTATTCTCTGAATTTGCTAAATTAACTCCTGAATCAGTGGTTGCAATAAAAGGCAATATTAAATCTGCGAATATCAAGAGCGAAGAAGTTACAGTAACAGATAAAGAATTAGAAGTGACATCATTAGAAATTATTAATATTGCAAAACCATTACCTTTTCCTATTCTAAAAAAGGACGAGAAAATAACTACGGAACTATCTAAACGATTAGATTATCGTTTTGTAGATCTTCATAAAAGAGAAATTCAAGCAATCTTCAAAATTCAAGCAACAATTCTTAAAGCATTTAGGGATTTTATGGATAATGAAAGTGCAACAGAATGTATTTTTCCGAATATTATCGGTGCATCTTCAGAAGGTGGAACGGAAGTCTTTCCAGTACAATATTTTGAGAAAAAAGCTTTGCTTTCTCAAAGTTGTCAATTATATAAACAAATGCTTACTGGTTCACTCGAAAAAGTATGCGCTGTTTTTTCAGTTTGGCGCGCTGAAAAACACAACACACTAAGGCATTTAAATGAGAGTAGACAATTTGATTTCGAAATGGCATTTGCTGATGATAAGATGGTTATGGAAGTTTTAGGAAGATGCGTACGACATATTGTTAAGAGAGTACTTGAATTAAATTCCGATGAATTAAAGACGTTAAATGTCGCCCTAAAAATTCCTGAAATAAAATATTTAACATTTGCAGAAGCTATAGGAATAGTTAAAAAACACGATATCCATATAGAAGAAGATGATTTAAATGGTGAAGCCGAGGAAAAATTAGGCGAGTTATATCCTGATACTATAGTTTTTGTGCACGATTGGCCACTGGCAGGCAAACCGTTCTATATTATGCCTAAAGGAGAAAAATTGTCTTATGGTTTTGATGCGATATATAAAGGAATGGAAATAGCATCAGGCGGTCAACGAATACATTTACCTGATTTGTTAATAGAACGTTTGAAATCTAAAGATCTAAATCCTGATAATTTTAAAGGGTACATTGATTCATTTAGATATGGCGCTCCTTATCATGCAGGTTGGGGGATGGGTGTTGAAAGATTAACAATGAAAATTCTCAACATAAAAAATATACGAGAAGTTACATTATTCCCCAGAGATAGAGACAGATTAACACCCTAATTTAATATTATTATGATGTTATTATAGTAATAGATTTTTTTTACTTATCCGGCAGATAATCGTATAAAAATATACTTTCAGTTTATGTTATCTTGTTTATTAATTTTTTTGGAAAACACCCATTACGACTTAATTAGGTAATGAACTGTCGCTATCTTCGAGAATATTTCTGCGATTTAATGGACCGCCAGTCCATTTCACCCACTGCGACCATATTACCGCAAGATGGACGAGCCGTGTGTCAGTCGCAGTGCGACATTATTGAGGGATACATTTTGGGGTATATTCCTATATTTCTAAGTTCTTGTTGTTTTTCTGGTGGTAGAAGATGCCATCCATATACGAGTAGTTCTTTGAATGTTTCGACGTTGAGGGTTATTGTGTATTCTTCCATGAAAATAACAAGGCTGTCTTAATTAAAAGGAATCACTCGGAGAACGTAATACCTTTATATACCGCATATTATCCTAGCATTCGGTATCTGTGCGGGTATTATACTTTTATGTCGAAGATTTAGAACATCAATATTATTCGTGTATAAGGTTATATCACGAGTGAGAATCAAAATTTAATGGCATTATTATCGAATATTCCTACAAATATTAGTTTAAAATTTTTATCTTTGACTAGAACATGACCTTGATTATTAATGAAGAATGAACCTGCCTCAGGCTTTACAGATTTTATCATCTCTGCTAATATTCTTAGATCGTCTTGATTTGTGGCATATTCTCTATGTCCGCCTCTTTTACTGAATAATTTCCACGATGAATCAAAACTATATCTCTGTCCTTCGAGTTTTGCTGTATACTCTTCTCCCTTGGTTAGCGTTCCCTTGTCTATTCGTTGTTCTTCTTGTTCCTGTGTTCTGAATTTTTTCTTTTCAATAGTTCCGAGAGTAATTTGTTTTTTTTCAGGCCAAGTGTATGTTTGCATTATGTCTTTTCCTATCAATTCTTCCCAATTAATTTTTGTAAAAACTCTCTCGTCTGTTGTATCTCTAATAAATAGATTGATTATGGTTGCCATATCTTTGGATTTGGCTTTTCTAATTATTCTACCCATGGTTTGAATCTTCTGACGAACACTTGAACTTGCAGCGGCAATAATGCCTACTTCGACATCTGGAAGGTCGATTCCTTCAGCAAACATCTTAGCAGAAAGAAATATCCGAATCTTATTTGATCGAAATCTCTCTAAATCCCCTTTTTTTTTGTAGTGTTGGATTTCTGTATCAAAACCTTCATTTCGTAATCTTTCATTTATCCTATTTAATTCTGTAACGTCCTCATGAAATATCATTATCTTTCTATTTGAATACTCTTTTACTAGTTCTAGAATGCAATTCATCCTTGATTCCGAACTATAAAGCATCCTTTTTCTTTCAATACTCAGGTCAAGAAACCTTTTTACATTATCGTCGTTATATCCTAACTTTCTAAGTTCAGCGATATACCGATCTTTCTTTGACAGGATAGAAGGATATTTGGCTTCAATTATCGATCTTAAATCTTTAATGCTCTCCGATAATCTTCTATACTCTTCTCTTTCTTTACCCTTTAGCTCAATGCCGAAATTAATAACTTTAAATGGGCTTATAACCTCATCTTTAATGGCATCACTGTAGTTATACTTAAATATTACCTCGCCAAGATTGGGAACTAAGTATTCTTCAAAGCCATAATCACTTTCACGCTCGGGTGTAGCACTTAGACCTAAGGTATATTTGTAGTGATGTTGGATTATTTTTGCGAAATTTGGAGAACCATACCTATGACATTCATCAGCAATCAAAAATAAGTTATGATTAGGTTCGTCATTCTTGATATGAGTATCTAAGAATTTTAAAGCCGAATTGGCAACATAAATCATTATTTTTTTTGATTTTAATTCATCAGAATATTTTGAACCTGATCTCCCAACATCAAGAGTCATTGTTTTTTTGATTTCAACGCACCATTGATTTAATAATGAGATTGTAGGTACAATAATAATAACTTTAGCTCTCTTATCAATCTCAAAAATTTTTTCTATAGCTCTAATCGCAACAAGTGTTTTCCCAGAACCAGTTGTCGCACTAATAATACCTTTATAATTATTATTTTCCCACTGATTTAATGCCTTTTTTTGCCATTGGTAGAGTTCTTTTCTCATTTCTCCTCTAAGCTAATTATAGGTATATCCTTTACAAATTTTACCCATTCGACATCATCTTCATTTTGAAGGATATTGATTATATCATTAGCCAGAGTACTATGAAAGAAAGTGCTTAGTAAAGGTTTGTCTCCCCGGTGATGATAAATTTCATCTGACGAGTACCTAAATATCTTAAACTCTGTTTTTTGAAATGATCTTATTTTTTGGAGTGTACCAGTTATTTTTTTAAGTGTCTCTTCTTTGTCTAAATAGCCATTTTTATAACCAAGATAATGTTTTTGCCCGTCAATTTCTATTATTAACTTTAACCGTGGTATAAAAAAATCTACTTGACCGTCTTGTATATAGGTCTGAGTTTGAAAATCAACAATTCCTATCAATTCAAGAAATAATGCAAACGCAAACTCTGCTTGTGAATTAAATAATATTCCTTTATTACAAGTTCCGTCTTCGTTACAAAACTTTTTCCTGTTTTCTAAGAACTTATAAAGATCTTGTCTATACTGGTATTTATTAGCGGGAACATTTCTTTCGAGAAGTTTACTGTTCTCGTTAAACCAGATGTCAAAAGCATCAAGTTCGCGTTGTGCTAAAATAAATTTTAATTTTAGTTCTTTTAATTTTTCGTCTTGAGTAGTCGTCATTTATATCCCTCTAGTAGGTTGTCTGGGGGTATTGGCTATTGTCTGCTGAATCTTCGCTTACAGCTGTTAAAGTTTTATTGTCTGGGTTAATCCAAAATGCTCCTGTTCTTGATTTTCTTAGCTCTCGTAATTTCTCCTTAATCCTTTCTTCCAATTCTTTTGGAAAAACAGATGTAAATGATATATTGCCCGCTTTTCCAATCCATAAATTATTGTAGGCATCCTCACTACATCTGATACCAAATACCCAATTAGGTTGTTCATTCATTTTAATAGCCTCCAATCCCGACTGGAGGGAGAATTCCCTCTCTTTACGTTCGCATCTCGCACCTTTCGATGGATTTCGCGTTTCGTCGAGTATACAAGCCATTAATGCTAGTTTATTTATAAATTATTCTATACACGCTTTGTAAGCACAATCAAGCACAGAGCATAACACTTTTAAACAACATAATTGTTCTATATTCTATACTTGTATCAGTAAATTGTGGGGTTTCGTATGGCTAATAATCCTTTTACTGTTTCCAAATCTGAGTATTTTCCATGGTATTCTAGGAGTGCTAGCCTTCCTTGGGATAGACAGTTCACTAATTTTGAATTCTTGAGGACTGAGAAGAAACGTCTTGTAGAGACTGAGAAATGGTATACTGTGTATTTTAAGGCTAAGGTTATGGATGCTTTGCCTGAAGTAATGTATTATGTTTTGCCTACTGAATTGCCTGGTAATTGGTGTAGTGTAGTTAATGATTCAGGAGATTATCAGTATAAGGGTTTATCTTGCTTGAAAAATTCTCCACAATTTCCGCTAATAGCTTTATTTCCTATGGGTGTTAAGTTGCCTGATGATTATTCGCTTATTCGTATTATTTCTTCCAAAAAGGTCATTTTAATGAATAATAGACTGCCCATGCAGTATAATTGTGAGTATGCTGTATTGATTGAGAGTTTTGAACAGCTACCTAGTGATTACATTTATCAGGACGTACCTTTTGATAAGACGCTTATAAGTGATATACTGTACAAGAATCTTGGCCAGGATGAATATGTTGCTAAATCATTACAATCACCACTACTAAGTTCCCCTTTTGTTATGGGTAAATATGGGGGTATAGGGATGGCATCTATGCTGCGCAATACCCCATTTGTTGATGAATTATTAAAGTCTATACAATTAATGTTGCCACCAGAATATCGTGCAATACAGCCACCAGCAGATGTTCTAAAAGGTCAGTGGGTATCGCCGTTGAATCAATCTAAAGTAAACAGTATAAAATTTCATTTTTCTGAACAGTCTGCGGGTTCTAAAGGTCAAGTTGGATACTCTACAGGGTTATCTTATAACTCAATATCTCGTCAAATACAGAATAGGCTAATGTTTAATGGAGAATATTCATTCATAGGGACCGTACTATCAGATGGTACAGCAAAAGAAGTCTTTGATGATATGTTGAAAAATTTTACTAGAACAGAAGTAACAGCTTTCTACTTAAATAAACTTAAAGAATCAGATGTATACTTAAAACATCTACAAAAAGATACCACAGAAGATGTATGGTTAAATATAGTTCATGCGAGACAATTCAATCCAACGTTAAACGTTAAGGATATTAATATAAAAACTTGGGAAAACAGGATAAAGAAAGACTGGGATGTATTCTTGCCCGGGATGGGTTATCCAGAGAATATGAACTTTGTTAGAGATCAAAAAGTTAAACAAACGATGAATAATATTATACGATTAGCACAAGCAAATGCTAGAGGAGAAGCAAGAGCGGAAATAACAGAAAAAGACTTAGAAAATGCAAGAAACATGTTTACTAGCTCAGCAGAAGAATTAGTATCACATCCAACAACAGTAGAAGCAAAAAAAAGTGTTGTCAAACAAAAAGAACATAACAGGGTACAGTCAATAAAAGTATTGCTTGATCAAGGAACATCAACAATAGAAGAAATGTGGCAACAGCTAAAAAATACTGGATACTATAACAGCATACAAGATTTCGAACAATTAATAGATTGGTTATACAAAAAAGGAATAATATACAAACCAAACAACGGATATAGTTGGACATAATTTATTCGGAATTCATATGTTATTCCATTAGATGTTGAGCGCAAGTTTCTGAAATAGTAAATTTTATAAAGTTGGTTGTCTGTGCTTGATTGAGGGTGATGTAGATGGAGGGATTAATAGCGTTCTTTATCAGTTTCTTTGTAGCGGTTAGTGGATATACTCTCTATAAAATAAAAACATACGATGGCTTAACTGTAGTTAGTAAGCGAGAAGTTAAAAAGATTCTAATTAAGTATAATCTGACTGATGATTTTAATAATGGAAAGATTGTTTGTCCTGTTACTAAGACAGTCATAACCTATACTAACGTGGGCATTATACGAAAAGCAGAAAGTTTTGATAAACCTGTGTTTATATCTAATTCTTTACCGGTCATGAGGAAATCTAGTGAATATTCTGATGATTTACTTTATAGATTAAGTTATACTTAAAATGGTTGATTCGACAATAACTTGGGTGGTGTTGGGGGCAATAGCTGCTGCGATTACCATTTATATGTTTCTTGAGAAATATACTCAGAGGATTATTGATTACTTTAGAATGAGATCTTTCAATAGAAAATTCTGTGATCCACTAACGCTACTAAGAAATGAAACAGTTGAAGAGTCTTATGGTATAGATCCATATCATGAATTTAAGGATATAAAAGTCGAACATGGTGACTCTGAAAAATCGGAACCTATACAAAGAGAAAAGTTTACAGCCTTTGTATTCTCCCCTAGAGTGTATAGAGATAAAAACAATTTTGATTTAGATGCAATAACAATACTTATTGAGTGGGGCGTTAAGAGACCTATACGAGAGAATTTGATAAAAAATGGTCTCGAATATGATGATGCTGATGAAATTGCTATAGGAGATACGAAAGAAATAATAGAAAAAACGTATGGCACATTAATCAAAAAGAGAAAAAGTATAGAAGAATTAAAAAGCAACATCTCTCAGCAGGAAAATACTTCCACAAAAAGAAAGTTTATTAAGAAAAATTATGATGAACTAAGAAATATTGTGAGAAAAAACTATAATAAGAATTTAAAAGAAGAATATAATAAATATTTGCATAGTAACAAAGAATATCAACAAATAACTAAGAATGATGTAAATGAGATTATTAGAGGAATAAAATCTAAGAAAATAATCAAGGATGAGCTTGATGTCCGTGGTGGAAAAAATCAAACCTTTACCCGAACAACCATGGATAGGCTAAAAGATATTAAGCATGCTTTCTTAACGAATAGAAATTCTTTTGTGAAGCGAGTTAATGAGATAGGTAATAGATCAGAAGAGATTTATTGCTTAATTCTGGAGAATCCCGGATTATACGAGATGGAAATGAGTGATAGATTTGATATTCCTCAACCAACTATAAGTATTTACTGCGAGGAAATGTCAAAGAATGAACTTGTTATTAAAGATAAATATTGTACCGTAGGAAATATAGTATATCTTTATCCACATTTTAATAAAGAGGACATACTTAAGTATCACAAGCAACTCTCTGGTTATGAAGTGGCTATAATAGCTAAGTTATTAGGTAAAGATAACAATGTATACTTAGAAGAATTTGATTCTTTTGTTTTAGATAAATCTTTAATAAATATGAGTTTGACAGGACTTATTGGATACAAACTATTTTTAAAAGTAAGAATTGATGATAGTAGACTCATACTAACATCCTACGGTATCGTCGAATCTAAATCTAAACAAGAATCTTTAAAAAAATTCTTTATGTTCTAGTTCTTCTACACATTGACGTCAGGGGGCGCTTTATGGATTCGAGGGATAGATTGCAGCTCTTTTATGGATTGGTGATCCTTTAGCAATCCATTCTCTCCAATGTCTATCATGCTCATGTGGGCCAATAATCATCTTTGCCTCTCCCCACCCCTATTTTAAAGAAGTAATTTACGAATATTTATTAATTTTCCTGTTAAGAACTCAACTATACGAAGTCTGGGCGGGGCTACTGCCCTTACTGTGCTTTTTGCGGACACTATTAGCAAAAAGCCAGTATTTTCTTAATTGTGTATTACACTCTCCGAGATAAATTATTCTATTTTCTGAGCCTTTTCTTTTTTGGAGGCGATACTTATGGTACGACAACTACCTATTATTGAATTGAATGGTAAACACTATTTTCGTGATGATCGGCTACGGCAGATCCGAAATGTCGAGAATCCGCATGATTTCATGGATTTCTCGGAAGCAGGACTAGAATAGGAGGTGCACTATGGATGAATTTATCGTACGATACCGTAAAGCAGTAAAGGGCGCAAAAAACGACAAGGAACTTACTGAAATCTTAGATAAGCTGTATTCCGACGGTTTTGAAGACGGCGCAAACAATCCTTAGAAAACTAAATTTTTTTTAATAATTTGTATCACAAAATCCGACATGCAGATTTCTACAATTACGACCTTTAAGATTGCATGGAATTAAACAAGATCTATTGCATGGACTGCTTGGAATTTCTTAAACTAATCCCTGATAACAGTGTCGACCTTGTCGTGACAGATCCACCGTATAATATTTCTCAAAAAAAGGATATGAAACTCGATGGTAGAATTATTGTTAAAAATTTTGGTGATTGGGATTTTAATTTTGATCCTGAGCCTGTTCTTGCCGAATTACGCAGGGTTCTAAAACCGAACGGGCAAATCTACGTCTTCTGCGGAACCCTGCAAATCCCCCAATATATGCGGATTTTTCAAGAAAAATGGTTCTTCAGAAATCTGCTAGTTTGGTATAAGACCAATCCTCCGCCAAGACTGAGCAAAACTAACTTTCTCTTCGCCAACGAATACATCATTTATGCCATAAAAGAGAAAGGAAAACCATCCTTGTCCACATTTAATTTTTCTTCTCAATCAACAATGCATAACACCTTCGTTTCTGGATCTCTACAAGGCAGAGAGCGATTAAAAGGAAACGATGGCAGAGCAATACATCCAACACAAAAACCACTAGCTATTCTAAAGAAATTAATTGAATTATCAAGCAAAGAAGGAGATGTTGTCTTAGATCCGTTTATGGGAATAGGAAGCACAGCAGTAGCATGCAAAGAATTAAAAAGAAAATTTATGGGATGTGAGTTGAATCCGAAGTATGTTGAATGGGCAAAAATACGGTTGAATAAATAAACTACTACATTTTCTTACTTTTCCCTTATATGTAATTCGTGGTATCTTATGATGTTGCTCCTCTTCTGGTTTCTGTATTTTATCGCATTTGATATTTTCCATGTTAGTCTTTCTTGGAGGTCTTCAGACATGTAAGTATATATGTCAGGCAATTCAATGTTAATGATTGTTTTTGATAAATAGATGCTAGGATAATTATTTCTCAAAAAATTTATATGATCTTCTTCGAATACAATGATGATGTCTGTCCAATCCAATAATGCGCGATTTACTTGCGTAGTAGTTTTTGAGTCTTCGCAATAGAATCCTGCAGATTTTGTTTCGAAATTTTTTTTAAACAATAGTTCTGCAGTCTTGCTTCTATTAACGTTTGCATTGCATATAAATAATATCTTAATCATTCTATCTTCTTGTTAATCATTATAAAAATAGATTGTTTGTGTAACAAATTTTTTTGTTCCTTCATTTCCTGCTAATGTTACGAGGGGATGTTTTTTGCAATGTTGAAAAATGAGCTGTACTTGCCTATCTACGTCAGTGAGTTCTTTATCATTTTGTATCTCGTAGTAGAGTAGTGCACCTACTGCTTTCTTATTTTTTAACGGTTTAAGAGATACCTTGTCTGATTCTTTTAAATGAGCAAGAAAACCCTGATCTAAATTCAGACTATTCCCATTCATTGCCTTACAAATAATTTGCTGTACGTTATTTTCAAAATCCATGTTAACCACCTCCCGCGATTTTCCATGTCTTTACGGACTCTTCCCGATCTATCTCTCCATCTCTTTTAAGTTTTTCATCCCTCTTCTTTAGTTCCTTAGCACGTTCTTCTTCCTCTTGTTTTATTGTGATATGTTTTGGATTCAATTCTATTCCTATTGCATCCCATTCCTTCTGATATTTGTGTTTTAGAGCGCGACGTTTATGTCCTGACCATAATCCGTATAATCCCCCCGTATTTGCACATTCAATGTCTATTAAATCATTTATATAACACATATTCTTATCGGTCATTTTGAGATTCTTGATTTTATCCTTCACATATTTGCTCTTTATATTTGTATAATTAGTCATATTTATCCCCTATTTTTCTTTTTTATCTTTAAATTCTAGTGCATGTTTTCTGTTTTGTTTTGATCTTTGGTCTTTATCATTACGTTTTGTAGTGTGTATACATACGAGTTGAGTGTTTCGCATTTTCTGCAAATATATTTTGCCACAAGTTTTTTTCCTTTAAGGAAGTGTCCATCGTAAGTACATATTGCTTTACAGTTATTACAAATGACTTTTTGGTCGCGCATTTTTTCTTCTCTCGGTCCCTTTGATGGTAATAAATCTTTTATTGTTTTTGTTACTATATACGCTCCTGCTAATGCGAAAAAGCATAACATGTAAATTGTTAACCAAACAGGCACTACTTCGATAGAACCTTTTGTTATAAACGAAAAATATATGTTTATGCCTATGCCTATGACGGCTAAAATTAATATCAATATTGCGTACCAGTAATCAAATTTTTTCATGGTTCATCCTTTCTTTGCGAGTTCTTGATATTCTTCTGCTTTTGCCATTCTATATATTCCTTTTTCTGCTTTCATGAATTCTTCATGCATTTCAGGGAATGCTATCTTAAGTTTTCTTCTCACTGCAGGATCTGCAATCATGAATAAGTCGCAGAGCTGTTTATCCCACGGGGGAAGTTTTTCTGGGTTTGTGAAGTATCGCATTACCTTATGTGCGTCTGTTGAAGTAACATCACCAATATATGCAGGGGGATATTTTTTGAATGTGAATGCTGGTGCTTCTTCAACATGTAATCTTGTAGGATTATATTTTTTGAATTGTGCGTAGCATTCCCACGCTTTTTCGGACTTTTTGAGTTGATCGTAGCATCTTCCTTTCCAGTACCATGCTTTTGGGTGTTTGGCATCTATTTTAAGCATTTTTTCGCAGATAGTTAACGCTTCTTTGTATTGTTTATGACGTATTAGTATTCTTATTTTAATGCTCAGCAAGGTAATATCTTTTGAGTGCTTTTTTAGTGCAATATCTAATCGCGTAATCGCTCCTTCATAGTCTTTGTTCATAACCATAAATTCGACACTTCTGTAAATTTGTTCAAAGTTTTGGTCATCCATGTTGCTCAAAAACACTATACATATTTATGCTTTTCTATTTATGAGTAGAATGTTCTTGTTTATAATAGAAATATTTATATAGTTGTGTTCGTTTGTGTTTTTTATGGAAAACTATATAAATGGTCCTGCTCAAGAAGAAGGCGGGGTGAATAGTTTGAAGGTACTTATAGCTACATTATACAATCCAGATCCAGTATTACTTGCTTGCACAAGGCTAAGCCCAGACAGGCTCATCTTACTCATAGATGAAGAACCGGACAAGAAACAAAAAGAGGCACTAAACCTCATTAAAAACTCATTAGGACGCGTTCTAGACATTAAAGAGGTAAAGATACCAGTATACGACATTGTTGCAATAGCAAAGAAGACAGTTGAAATCATCACAATGCAACCAAAAGATGACTGGATATTCTTAAACATCACCGCAGGACGTAAAACCCAAAGCATGGGGGTACTATTCGGCGCATATGCGCGCAGTAATTATATTAAGAAGATCGCGTATAATCCTGAAGAGGATAAATCTGCAGTAGTGTATTTACCGATATTATCTTTTAAACTTAATGAGAGCCAGCAAAAGATCCTCGAATCCATAGACAAGAAGAAATCGCAAACCTATGCTGATCTTGCTAAAGATACTGACCTGAGTTCAGCAATGGTCTATCGCAGCATCACAGAACTAAAAGACATGGACTTCGTAGAAACAAGCGACGAAAACGGATTCACACTAACAGACGCAGGAAAAATAGCGAGGCTGTAAATGGAAGATAAAATTAAATGTGAAGAATGTGGCTACGAAGAAGATGAAGGTGAACTGAATATAGCTAGGAAAAAAATCTTCGATGGAGATTATTTTTGTGACGCATGTTGGCATGGTCATGGTATTGAAAAAATGCGTGAATATTATCTTTCAAAAAAATATGATGATTTTTTTGAATTCTTGAATAATTTTGAAGATTTATACCCTGATCGGTGGGCATGTTTCACACATGAAGACCTAGTGGGTGACAAACTGAAATATTATCAAATTATTTTGGAGACATATATTTCATGTATTGTTGATGAAAATAAACGTTATGAGGAAGCCAAAATCTTTTTTCATGAGAGAAAAAACATTTTTTTCGACTTATTTAGAATCAACTATGAGGATGATACAGAATTTAAATTACTAAATTCATTTTTTAAGTCATTTGTTGTTTTTTTAGAAACTTTGATAGAACATAAGGATAAACCTTTTGAAATAATAAAATATAAAGAACATTTTATTAAGTTTGAATACTCTTTGAAAATTGAAGATTTTGAAAAAAGAATACGAGAGTTTATAGAAAATCATCTTAAACATCATTATGGAGATGATTGGAAAAAATATCTGACAAGTTCTGTTTGTGAAAAAATAGGAAAAGGACAAAAGAATTATAATAAAAAACATCTAAATGCAAAAGACCAATCTGAATTGACCTATTGCGATATTGGTGATTACGAATCAATAATACTTTATGATAAAAATTGGGATATATTCGAACAAATTTTCAAGGATAAGGATTTTTTAAAGAGACAGTTTGAGGATTTAAGGGAACTCAGAAATAATGTTGTTGCACATCCTAAGAATTATGATGAATCTGATATAAAGAGGGGTGAAGCCGCACTTTTTTACTTTGAAAAATTGTGGAGGATTTGAGTCATGCGCTTTAGAAATGAAATATGCATAGATAAACTTCAATGAATCCTAACGCTGAAAAACAGAAGATTATTGAAACTGTCGGTAATGTTCTTGTTACTGCTAATCCCGGTACTGGTAAGACTCTTCTTCTGGCATATAAATACATTCATTTGCTCAGACAAGGTTTAAGTCCTGAAGAGATTTTGTGTTTGACTTTTACAAATAAGGCTAAGCGTGAGATGGAGGATAGAATTATTAAGCTAATCAAGGAAGAAAATCTGACTGTGGATTTGTCGAGGCTTAATATTTTTACGTTTCATTCTTATGCTTTGAATAGTTTGGATGATTCTGGTATTATTTCTTCTAATTTGTTAAGGTATGTTATTTATCGTCATTTAAAGGATAAAGAGACTCTGAATTATGGTGATGATTATCTTGTTGATACTATTGTTCCTAAGATGGAAAATCTTATGAGATATTTAAAGAACTTCGGGATTACACCTGATAAAATAGATATTCAGGAAGCAAAAATGTTCATTGAGGAAACAGATAAGTTTGAGAAAGAAGATCTTGAGAGATTTCTAGTAGAGTTTGTTGATATTTTCTCTGAATATGAGAAGTTTAAAGCAACAAAGGGCTGTGATTATACTGATTTGTTATTAGAGTTCCTTAAATTAAAAAAGCCTCCACATTTTAAGTTCGTGCTTGTCGATGAATTGCAAGATGTAAACGCAATAGAAGCAGATATTGCACTTCAATCTGCGGATAATTTCCTTGCTGTAGGGGATGCAAAGCAAGCCATATTCGGTTTTCAAGGTGGCTCAATTCTTAATTTTACAAAATTCGGAAATTCAACTAAATTTATTTTGTCAGATAATTTTAGGAGTTCAAATGAAATATTAGGTTACGCTAGGGCAGACTTTGTTAATAAGACAAAAGATGAAATACATAAAGTAGCGTTGGAAAATCTTAGAAATAATGAGATTGATCCTTGTGAGAAGCCAAAAGTAATAAGTGTCGCTAAAGAAGATACTTTTCAGGCAGTTTTAACTTTGATAAAACAATTGCAGAATACTAGCGAAAAAACCGCTATTGTTGCTAGAACTAATTACCAAATAACTGCTCTTTCAAAAGAGTTAACAAAACGAGAGATTGAACATTCATCCACGTTCTTTTCTGCGTCTAATGAGGCAAAAACCAGCATTATCACGTTTTTACAAGGGATGTTTAGCAAAGATATACAGCTAGTGAAGAATTCGATGTTTACCCCATTCTTTCCATTAATATTGCAGGATGCATTTGAAATTGCAAGCAACAGAGACTTGACTTTAGAAGAGCTTTATGTCTCTTGTCCAACGTTTAAATCATTAAGAGAATCTGTAAAAACGGTAGAAGACATAAATATCTTGTTTAAAGAGAGGATTATTCCTGTTGCTTTAAGTTATGGAGAAGAATATTTACTTGCTTCACTTACTATGCAAAATGCTTGCATTGAAGCAATAAATGTTACATCCGAAAAAAGTATTCCTGAACTTGTGAATTATTTAAAGTCGGCAGATTTGCTCTCTAGCGAGACAGATGTTGAGAAGAAAGTAATATTAACAACAGTGCATAAAGCTAAAGGAAAAGAATATGATAACGTAATTTATATCCCTACAAAAACAAAGAATAATATTAGTTTTCAAGACCATGCTGTTGAAGCTATTTTAAAATCAAAAGGAATAAATGCAAAAGGAGATTTAGAAGAAGAAACATTAAGAATAAATTTTGTGGCATATACAAGAGCAAAGAAAAGATTATTTATTCTTGCAGAGAAACCAAATGAATTCTTGAATGATTTTGCAGAGAAATCGGAAATTGTTCTTGAAGCAGACGTTGAGGATAATGCAGATGCATCTGAATTAAAGCGAAAAGCGTATAATTTGTTTGTTAATGGAGAATACGATAAAGCAAAGAAAGCTCTTGAGAGTAACGATGCATGGTTGTTTAAGTTTATTGAGAAACATTTCAAAGAGTTAGATAGAATCTCGTTTTCAAGATTAGAAACAGATCCGTACGACTATTTACTGGGGAACATCATACTATTCTCAGAATATTCATCTGCAACAAATATAGGAAGCGAAGTTCACAAAATAGCAGAAGAGATACTCAAAGGAAATGAAGTTGAAGTTCGAGAAGAACTAAAGCCTTACATAGAAAATATAAGAAATATGTGGAAACAACTTAAAGAAGAAGGATATACACTCGTAGAAACAGAGTATAAAATGCTTATTCCATTAAGCCAACTAATCGCTACACAAGACGCAATAAAATTCAAAGGATCAACAGATGCAGTACTAAAAAAGGCAGACGAAATATTATTAATTGATTGGAAGACATCAAAAAACACTGGCGGTGGAGCAGAATATAGACAACAACTAGAAACATACAAAAGATTATACTCCGAAGACAAAAAAATTCCGCTAGACAAAATTAAAGTCGCAATATGCTTTATCGGACTAAGAAAAACAATCAACGATGGAAATATAGACAAAGAATTCGACAATAAACAGCCAGCAAAATCAGCATTTGAAACAATGACAAAAAAACTAGAAAAATTCCTAGAATGGAAAAACAACCCAAAAACATTCATAGAAGAACTAACACAATCAAAGACAGACGATCCAATAATAAGAAGCATACAAGAACAATGGAGAAAAGAGAAATAAAATGTTTGAATTCAATCCAGATGGAAGCTTGAAAGTGCAAAAAAGAACAGAAAATCTTACGCCACTCGCTAATAATTATGTTATTCACGGAATGCCTGCTATGTTAAGTATTGTTGAATCCAGGTGGATAGATGCGGCATTCCAGCATTTTAAGAAAAAAAATAAATTGTATTTTTATACCGATGATAAGCGCATACAATCAGTTATGACTTCGGATATAGCTAAAGTATATATAAAATCTAAAGGCAGTAATGAAGTTGAATATGTGGCTGAATTGATAGAAATAACAGAAGAAAACCAAAAAGAATATCGATTAGAAGGATACGAAAATGAAATAGGATTATTTTATTATGGCTTTAAGAATCTGAGAAGATTACATAAATCCATTCCGATGACTGATTTAATATATTATAATACAGGGAATTATTTAAGAAATGATGCGCAAGGAATTAATATTATACTGGACTTAGAAAGTCTGGAATAGGAGATAAATGAAGATGACAAAAACACAATTCGAAAATACTATAAAACTTTTTAACACAATAAAAGAAATCAGCTTTTTTGAGAGATTATTCTCTTGGAAAAAAATAACATCTTTAAGCATGGATGCGTATGGTGAATTCAAAAGTGTAGATAAGGATTTTGAAACTCTAACTTCGAAATATGAAGAAGAAAAACAAAAAACCAAGGATCTGACTAAGGATGTGAGCCAAAATAAAGAAAAGATCTCTGAATTAAAAAGCACCATAACCGTCATTGAAGCTAAACAAACCGAATTAAACTCAGATAATAAACAATTAGAGAAAGAAGTAACAGCATATAAAAAGACAGAAGATCAAAGACAATCCGCTTATGAACATAAAATAACTGAATTAAACTCCTTGAAAGCTCAAATGGATACTGACAGATTACGAATAGAATCTGAACGAGAAAAAGAAATCACACAAAGATTTGAAGACATGAAAGCGACTTGGAAAAACCATGAGACAAACGTTCAAGAAGAGATACAACGGATATGTAAAAAATACACTATTGAATATATGGATAAAGAGAATGTTCCGTTTAAAGGAAAACCTGATAATACTATAAAAATATGCGGTGAATATATTATATTTGACGCTAAAAGCCCTGCATCTGATGATTTATCTAATTTTCCAACTTATATGAAGACTCAGACAGAAGGTGTCAAGAAATATATTAAAGAGAAAGATGTTAAAAAAGACATATTCTTGATAATACCTACTAACACCTTAGAGACTATAAATCAGTTTTATTATAATATGACTGATTATAATGTATACCTTTTATCTTTAGACAGTTTAGAACCAATATTATTAAGTCTTAAAAAAATAGAAAATTATGAATTTGCAGAACAACTATCTCCTGAAGATAGAGAAAACATTTGCAGAATAATAGGTAAATTCGCACATGCCACAAAAAGAAGAATACAAGTGGATAATTATTTTGCGAATGAGTTTATTGAAATCTACTCAAAGTGCGAATCTTTACCAAAAGAAGTATTATCAAGCGCGATTGAGTTCGAGAAGTCAGATAAATTGAATCCTCCGCAAGAAAAAAGAGCTAAGCTAATTCTGGAAGCAGATCTTAAAAAAGATACTAAAAAAATGAAGCAAAAGGCAGAAGCTGAAGAGATAAACGTAGATGCTGATCTAAAAGAGATAGAGGCTATACCATTATATAAAAAATGAATTTTTTCAATAAAATATTTGGAAAAACGAAAGTTGAAAAGACATCCAATAGTATTAAACCTGTAAATACAAAAATAAGAGTCACAAGCGTGTGTCCATATTGCGATAAACCATTAGAATCTATACCATCGCGGAAAAAGAAATGTAATTATTGTGGACAATTCATATATGTTAGGACAAGACCTCAAGATAGAAAGAAAGTGTTAGTCACAGAAAAAGGAAAAGAATTAATTGAAGAACAATGGCGTCAATATTATCAAGAGGCTGAAGATAAGGAATTGTTACAAAATCCTGAATTTAGGATAGCTAAACAGGAGTTATTAAAACAATTTGATAAAGAACCATCCATAGGCGATGTAAAATGGAGAGTGTACAATCAAAGAATTCTAGAATATGCCTCAAAAAAAATATGGGGGTTATATAGAAACAATAAATTAGACATGGCAGAGCTTCTCATGCAAGAAGGTCATCATAAACAAGCTCTAATAACATTATATGAAGTGTGTTACCTTGATTTAAATGGGTGTTCTAATTCTGCTGAAGGATTTTCAGAAAGTGACATGAAAAAATTCGGATTTTGTGAATTTGATCTTAAAGAGGCAGACTTGGCGCCAGGAGTGCTAGGTATGATTGAAGAGGAAATTGATATTCTCAAAATTACTAATAATGAAGCTAAGAAAGTATTTATTGAAGATAATAATAAAACAAAACCAAAAAAAGATATGCCATTATCACCAGAAGAAGCTTGGAACAAACTTACCGAATACATAGTCAAGAATGAGAAGTTAAAAAATACAGATCCAAATGATATTGATGGAATATTCAATGAGATAAATACTCTGATCAAAAATAAAGAATTTTCTGACGCATCTACACTAATACACAAGGTAAAATCATTATTTTACTCCAAAAAAGAAGATAAAGTTAATGTTAGTAAAATAAAAAAGTATCTTTCGGAGTTATTATATTCTAAAGAAATCCTCATTGCTAACTCTGCAGAATCATTACTTCTCACTATCGCTAAAAAAGATATGAATAGTGTTAATGATTTAATGGAAGAATATGTTCAGAAAATCAAAAGTGATATTCGTAATAACCCCGAGAGTAATGCGGTTGGACAACTTGCTTCTATTAATATTGAATGGGTTAAACCTATGATTCCAAAACTGATCAAGAATTTGAAAGATCATCCTGAATGGAACGGCAGAAGATTCTCAGCATTTAATCTAGGAACTATTGGTACTAAAAATCCTGAACTTGTTGAAGAAGCTATTCCTATAATGATAGAGTATATAAAAAAGCCTTATGAAGTTACAAAACGAAATCCAATCAAAATAGAAACAAAAGGCGTCACTATTTCAATGGATTTATCAGTCGAAAAGATGCTCGGTGTAGACCCAAATCAGTGGTTAAAAGACGCGTATATAGATAGCATTGGAATGATTGCAAAAGGAGATAAAAAGCTTATCCTAAAGTATAGACCACTATTTGAGACCATTGCTAACAAAGACAAGAGTGAATATTCGAGAAAGAAAGCACAGAAAGTATTGGATATCCTTGGAAAATAAATTCCGAATTTAACAAGAAAAACAATAAAAAATAGGAGCATATAAAATGGTACATAAAAAAATTCAATTTATCAAAGATTTGAAAAGGGATGATGTTGTAAATGATGTTTTCGTAGTTAAATTCAAGAAACCTGTTGAAAAATATAAGAATGGGTATAAGTTTGAACTGCGTTTAGGTGATAGTTCAAAAGAGATTATGTTTAAGTTATGGGGTCCGAATGATGAAGCATTAGTCCAGAAAACCTATGACTCTATAAGAAACGATGGGTTTGTGCGCATTCAAGGAAGAGTAAGTGAATGGAATCAAAATCTTGATATTGGTTCAAATGAATTAACTCAGATACAAGTTGTTCCTGTAGAAAATGTTGACTTGTCAGATTTTATAGAAAAATCTAAGAAAGATATTGAAGAAATGTTTTTCGAATTGAAAGCACATATTGATAGTATCACAAATAAAGATTTAAAGAAATTTTTTGATACCCTTCTTAATGATAAAAAATTCGTTAACGAATTTAAAACAAGCCCTGCTGCAATGTATAAGCATCATGGATGGATTGGCGGATTATTAGAACATACACTAAACGTTATTAACATTTCAGTAAATGCACTAGGAATTTATACAACACTGGATAGAGATTTAGTGATTGCAGGAGCATTTGTACATGATATAGGAAAAATAGACGAATTCACTATTGGTTCAAGCATAAAAGTATCAGAAGAAGGCATGCTCCTAGGCCACATGTCTCTAGGCATTAAAAGATTAGAAAAGATTTTTGATTCCATCGATATTGACCCAGTATTAAAATTGAAATTACAACACATCATATTAAGCCATCATGGACACTTAGAATATGGAAGCCCAAAAGTTCCTGCTTTTCCAGAAGCGATGTTAATATATTATGCTGACGAAATGGACGCAAAGTTAAATTTGATGGAAAGAGTAAAAGAAGAAGCAAACACAGAAGATAATTATATTTACACAAAAGAATTCGGAAATATTTATTTAAAATGAGCAAACGACGAGATCTAAAAAATGATGATAACTGATTTTCATGCAAAATATTATGCAAATGAATTAACTAAGAAAAGTTCTTCAGATAGTTTTGAGAAGCTTGCATGTATTTTAGCTGATGCTCAAGTAGATTTAAATCCACATCAGATTGATGCTGCACTTTTTGCTTTTAAATCACCACTATCTACTGGAGCGATTCTGGCTGATGAAGTTGGACTAGGAAAAACTATAGAAGCAGGAATAATACTTTCTCAAAAATGGGCTGAAGCAAAAAGAAAATTAATAATCATCTGCCCATCGAGCTTAAGAAAGCAATGGATGCAAGAACTTCTTGATAAATTCTTTTTACCATCAATAATCATAGATGCTGAAAGTTTTGAACATTATGTTTCTAAGAAACAAAATCCGTTTGAACAAAATAAAATAGTAATCTGCTCCTATCATTTCGCAAAGAACAAAGAAGAGTATATAAAATTAGTAAGGTGGGATCTTGCCACTTGTGATGAGGCTCAAAAATTAAGAAGTGTGTATAGAAATGCTAAAATAGCTGTATCAATAAAGAATTCTCTTGAATCTGTTCCAAAATTACTATTAACAGCAACACCTTTGCAGAATACATTATTGGAGTTATATGGTTTAGTAAGCATAATTGATCCGTATACATTTGGTGATATTCAAAGTTTCAAATCACAATTTGTTAGAGTAAACGAAGAAGACACACCAAATTATGATGATTTAAAGGAAAGATTATCTAAGATATGTAAAAGAACATTAAGAAAACAAGTCCTTGAATATATCAAATACACTAATAGAATACCATTAACACAGGAGTTTACACCAACAAAAGAAGAACAAGAGCTCTACGACAAAGTATCAGCATACCTACAAAAACCTGTATTATATGCACTACCATCTGCTCAAAGACATCTAATGACTTTAATACTCAGAAGATTGCTTGCTTCATCAACATTTGCGTTGACAGGAACACTTAGAGGATTATCATCTAAACTCCATAAAGCTCTAGAATTCGGAAATTTAAAAGAATCATCAGATTATATAAAAAGATCCTTTAATGATATGGATGAATTATCGGAAGAACTTGAAGATACTGAAGACGATGATACGACACTAACAGAAGAGGATGAACTTGCCATAAAAGATGAAATAAAAGATCTAAATGAATATGCACAAATATCTGAAAGTATTAAGATAAACGCTAAAGGAGAAGTATTACAAAAGGCAATAGAAAACGGGTTTAAAAAACTAGAAGAATTAGGTGCTCCTAAAAAAGCGCTCATTTTTACAGAGTTTAGAAGAACACAAGATTATCTTTATGAACTATTATCTAAAACAAAATATAAAGATAAAATAGTACTTTTTAATGGATCAAACACTGACGAATTATCTAACAGGATATATATTGATTGGCTAAAAAAATATGAAGGTACAGACAAAATATCTGGATCAAAAACAGCTGATAGAAGAGCAGCTATAGTAGATTATTTCAAAGATGAAGCATCAATAATGATTGCTACAGAAGCAGCGGCAGAGGGCATAAATCTACAATTCTGTTCATTGGTGGTAAATTATGATTTACCATGGAACCCTCAACGTATCGAACAAAGAATAGGCAGATGCCACAGATACGGGCAAAATTATGATGTTGTTGTAGTTAATTTCCTTAATAATAAAAATGCTGCAGATAAAAGAGTCTTTGAACTGTTAGATCAAAAATTTAAGCTATTTAGTGGAGTATTTGGAGCAAGTGATGAAGTATTAGGCGCAATAGAATCTGGAATAGATTTTGAAAAGAGAATAATTCAGATTTATAATGAATGCAGAACGACAGAAGAAATACAACAATCATTTGATAAGTTACAAACAGAATTAGAAGAGCAAATAACAGCCAATATGACTAGCGCAAGAAAGAAGTTGTTAGAAAATTTTGATGAAGACGTCCACGAAAAACTAAAAGTCAGTCTGCGTAAGAGTCAAGAGTACTTAAACAAGTATGAGAAGTATTTATGGGACTTAACAAAATATTCACTAGCTGACAAAGCAAAATTCAATGACAAAGAAAATTCGTTCAAAATAGAAAAGCCTACTTTTGAAATAAAACCAGGAACATTCAAAATAGGAAAAAAAGTTGAAGATGCACATATATACAGAATAGGTCATCCGTTAGCTCAAGAAATACTAGCACATTCAAAAAAATTATCAACCCCGGATTCTAACGTAGAATTCGATTATTCAAAATATTCGAATAAAATTTCAGTTATAGAAAAATTAGTAGGAAAAAATGGCGAACTAGCGCTATGGAAAATCAACATCTCTGCATTCGAAGAAGAAGAATATCTTGTTTTTGTAGGAACAACATCTGATGGAAAGATATTATCAGATGAACAATGTCAAAAAATGTTCAATCTAAATGGAAAAACAAAATCCAAATGTGTCGTACAAACAGATAAACTAATACACTTATTCGAGCAAAAAAATAAAGAGATAATAGCAAACCTTGCTGAAAGAAATAGTAAATTCTTCGATGAAGAAATGACAAAACTAGACAAATGGGGAGACGACAGAAAGAACTCACTCAAACAATCAATGAAAGAATTAGACGAAGAAATGAAAGAACTAAAAAAACAAGTCAGATTAAGCACAAATTTACCGGAAAAGTTAAAAATGCAGAAGAAAATACGAGAACTAGATACAAAAAGAGATAATGCGTGGAAAGAATACGAAACAAACAAGAAAAAAATAGATGACCAAGCAGACTTAGTAATTGACAAAATACAAGCAAGAATGGAACAAAAAGTCACAATCGAACAATTATTCGCAATTCAATGGAAGGTAATATGAATGGTAGAAATTAAAGAAATTGTTAATGAAATTAGCGAAGACGCATCTCTAAAAGACCTTAAAATAACATCGTTCATAAAAAGTTTAGAAGAAGAGAATTATGGTATATCTGAAAACACGAAATATTTGTCAAACAAATTAGATAAACTTTTGAATGTCTATAACGAAAATGGTAAAGATACAAAAAGTTAAAATAAATGGAATAAGAGGATTTAAGTCCATAGATGTAGATGGAGTTATTTCGCCTAGAATTATCGATATAAATGGAAAAAATTGTTTCGTCTTGGGGGAAAATGGCTCGGGAAAATCCTCATTATATGATGCTTTAGAGTGGTGTATTACTGGAGAATGTAAAGAAGCCTCTTACAGGAGATGCGACCCCTGTAACGAGTTTTTAAAGAATAAAACGTGTGATTTTTCACCCAAATTATTTGTAGAATTAGATTTAGATAATGATCATAAACTAATAAGAAAACTAATTAAGTCTAGTGCTTTTTGTTCTGAGATTGTAGAGCCGGCTGAGAATGGTATTAAACATGATTTCTTAGATGCATCTTTTATTGATGTCAATAGAATTAATAAATTTGTTTTAGAAGCTCCCTCAAATTTATGGAAGGCGTTTTCAGATTTACTAAATTTTGATGATGTGCGTGCTTTTGATAAAAAAATATTAAAGCTAAATTCTGAAATAGCCAAGAAGTTTGAAGATATAAAAACAAAATATGAATCGATGAAAATAGACAAAGAAAAATTAGAAATTGAGATACGCGTTTTGAGAGAAAGTTTAGTAAAAGAATTAGGTGTGGATTGGGAAAATAAAAAAGAATCCTTGCTCGAAAAAGAAAATAATGCGAATCAGTTTAAAAAATTAAACGAACTTTTAATACTATTCTTTAAAACATCCGATAATTTTAAAGAATACTCTTCGATTAAATCCAAAAAAGAATATGAGAAAAACAATACAACAATTTTAATTGATGATCTAAAATTAAAGGTTATTAATTCAGCAGAAGAATACTTCTCAAAAACAGAAAAATTAACCGAATGCCCTATATGTCATAATACTAATATTAACTCCAAAAGAATAACTGAAGAATTAAGCCAACTAAAGCAACGAAATGAAAACTATTCAATAATAGTTAAGGATTTAGCGGAAAATGATGTATTATTACAGAAAAGCATTTTGGAGATGGCGAAATTATTAAAAGAACTACGGTCGCTCTTATTAAATCTGGGTTTAAAGAAATATATCTTAGAAGAAGATAATTCTCAAATTGAAGTGTTAAATAATAAAAAAGAAGAGTTATCTGTTTTAATTAAGGAGAATTCGCTAAGTAATATACATATAATTAAGCAATTTGATGAGAAGTATGGCGACTTTACAAAAATAAATAACCAGTTGGGTATATATACAAAAGACTACGCTAAGTTAAAAATAGCTAATGATGAGATATTTACGTATCAAAAAATCTATTCTGAAAAATACAAAAATAGGATCAAGGAAGACTTAGTAAATCTTTCAAGCGATAAAGTTTTTATTATTTACAATGCCATTAATCAATCAAAAAATGACGAGTTAATTACTGATCTTCAAATAGAAGTATCAAAACTTGAGGAAATCGATCCTCAAATAGCGTTTAAAGTTAAAATTGGAGATAAGTATGAAGATGCAGTTAGCTATTTGAGCACAGGTCATCTTAAATGTTTAGGATTTGCATTATTGGTGGCTAAATTTGAATTGAAAAAACCCAAAATTAACACACTGATTATAGATGATCCGACATACGCCATTGATCATGAACATAGATATAACCTGATTCAGTATTTTCATAAATTATCTAATGAGAAGATTCAATTAATCATATTCTCATCAGACAGATTGTTTTTTGAAATTTTAGGAAATACTTTTAAAACGGATTCTTTCATTTCTTATGAAACTGAAAATACTTTTGAACAAGGAGTAAATTACAAAGATTGTAAAGCCAATTTTTTAGATAAAGCAAAACAACACTTAGGATATAAAGATATAAGAGCGACATCTTTATACTCTAGATTAGCATTAGAAGATGTTTTAGTTAAAACAGCATATAAATTAAATCTCAAAACTAAATTCGGACAAAAAACAGGTATGTCTCAACTAATAAACGATTACCATATAGAGCAAGAATTAAAAAATAAATACGTTAAGAACCTTGAAGAGTTAAACATAGTTTTTACTAATTTAAAACAACCTAAATGCACGAAAATATTGTTGGGGAATAGCTTTGCGTTAGATCACGAATTGCATCACGTTCATGAAAACAGAGATAGCTACACCCTAGCTGAAGTTTCCGAGGCTGTAAATCACATTGAAAAGTTTATTAATACAATAAATCGAATAATTAATGCTTAAAGGTGATAAAATGACGAAAGTTGAAAAAATGGATTTAAAATCAAAAGATATCAAAATAGATCAAATTGAAAAACTAAAACAGATATTCCCTGAAGCCGTTACTGAAGGAAAAATAGATTTCGATAAATTAAAACTAACTTTAGGATTAGAAATAGATTCATCCAAAGAACGATATGGTATGAGTTGGGCTGGAAAATCAGGTTGTTTTAAAATAATCCAAGAACAATCAATAGGGACGCTGAAGCCTGCCAGAAAAGAATCTATAGATTTTGATAATACTGAAAATATCTTTATAGAAGGAGACAATCTCGAGGTTTTAAAATTATTACAAAAATCGTATTATGAAAAAATAAAAATGATATATATCGATCCGCCGTATAATACTGGGAAAGATTTTGTTTATACAGATAAATTCGGGCAACAATTAGATGATTATCTTAAATTGACAGGACAGGTAGATCCAGAAGGGAAAAAATTATCCACTAATACTGATTCAGACGGTAGGTATCATAGTAATTGGATGAATATGATTTATTCGAGATTATTTTTAGCAAAAAATCTGCTTAGAGATGATGGAGTATTATTTGTATCTATAGATAATAATGAGATTAATAATTTAAGAAAAATATGCGACGAAATATTTGGAGAAGAAAACTTTGTCGAGTGTATAACTTGGAATAAACGAATTCCAAAAAATGATAAAGGAATAGGCAGTATACACGAATATATATTGATATTTGTGAAGAATTCCTCGTTAAAACACGAATTTGTGATGCGTAAAGAGGGATTAGAAGATATAGATGAATTAGTGCAAAAATTAAAATTGCAAAAAATTAGTATTGATCTGGCTGAAAAGGAAATAAGAAAATTATATAATAAAAAAGGATATGATCGAGGGATAACTCTTTACAACTCACTAGATAAAAACTATCGTCTTTGGGGAAAAATTAACATGAGTTGGCCGAATGCCAATACATTTGGACCGAGATATGAAGTTGCACATCCAAAAACAGGTAAGCCTGTAAAAATACCTGATAGGGGTTGGCGTTGGAAGAAAGAAAGTTTCGATGAAGCCGCTTTGATTATTGATGGAAAATATAGTAACATAATTGAATTGAATGATGGAACATTTTTATGCGGGAGAATTTGGTTTGATAAAAGTGAAACTACACAACCAAGCTCTGTTAGCTATTTAGATGAGCTTAATACACTACTTTTACGTTCCATCATCTCTTTAAAAAGCGATGGAGGCATCGAACTCGAAAAGATTTTCGAAGGGAAAAGTTATTTTTCTTATCCTAAACCAACTGAGTTAATAAAAATTTTATTAAACTCGATCGAAACTAGAGATTGTTTAATACTGGATTTTTTCTCAGGCTCTAGTACAACTGCACATGCAGTTCTTGAATTAAATAAAGAAGATGGAAAAAATAGAAAATTCATATGTGTCCAATTACCTGAACTTATTGCTGAAGATTCTGAAGCTTTCAAAGCGGGTTATAAAAATATTTCTGAAATATCGAAAGAAAGAATACGTAGAGCAATTAAAATTATGAATGATGAACAAAAAAAACTCGATGTTGGAAATAAATCAAATCAAGATTTAGGATTTAAAGTCTTTAAACTTGATAAATCTAACTTTAAAATTTGGAATTCAAAAGTCAAGGATGTTCAGCAAGCTTTAACAGATCATGTTGATCAAATAAAAGATTCATCTAATGCGGAAGATGTGTTATATGAGATTCTTTTGAAAGATGGGTTTGAGCTAACAACGAGTATACAGAAGATTAAGCTCGAGAATAAGGATGTTTACTCTATTGAAGATAATATGTTGTTGATATGTTTGGATAAACATCTTACTTTGAATTTATTCAAAGATATGAAAAAACTTAACCCACACCGAGTTGTTGTTTTAGACAAAGGTTTTGAGGACAACGATCAGTTAAAAACAAACGCTGTTCAAAGTCTTGGTAAAAACGATTCTGATGAGTTTATATTGAGGTCTATCTAAAATGACGTTGAAGCTTAAATTTGATTCAAATCTGCAGTTTCAGATAGATGCAATAAACAGTGTTGTAAATCTTTTTGAAGGACAACCTATTGAAACTAAAGATTTTGATTTTGGAAAGAAAGAGACTGAACTTGTTGAATTTTCAGGAGTAGGTAATAGATTAGTTTTAAATGAAGATGCTATTCTTCAAAACTTTCAGAAAGTACAAGATACAAATGACTTAGAAATTTCTAAAAAGCTTGAAGGAATGAATTTTTCTGTCGAGATGGAAACTGGAACAGGTAAGACTTATGTGTATTTGAGAACTATTTTTGAATTGAATCAAAAATATGGTTTTAAGAAATTTGTAATTGTTGTTCCAAGTGTTGCTATAAGAGAAGGTGTTCTTAAAAGCATACTTATTATGAAACAGCATTTCGAAGAATTATATAATAGAACGCCATTTAAACATTATGTTTATGATTCTAAAAATATAACCAATATTTCTGCTTTCGCTAGAAATAATAATATACAAATTTTAATCATTAATATTGATGCATTCAAGAAGACTATCGATAATGTTGATGATGAATCTAAAGCTAATATTATCCACAGAATAAGAGATCAATTACATGGTAGAAAACCTATTGAATTTATTCAAGCCGTTAATCCAATAGTTATTATTGATGAACCTCAAAGTGTTGATAATACTGAAAAAGCGCAGCAGGCAATACAGACTCTTAATCCATTATGTACATTAAGATATTCTGCTACCCACAGAAATGTTTACAATTTAGTATACAGTTTAAATGCAATTAAAGCGTATGATCAAAGATTAGTTAAGAAGATACAAGTTACATCAGTAGTTGAAGAAATAGCAGGAAATAATGCATATGTAAAATTAACTAAGACTGATAATAAAAATGGGATTAAAGCCAAGGTCAGTATTCATTATTTAAATAAAGGAGTTATTACTGAAAAAAGTGTACAAATAAAACAAGGTTCAGATTTATATGAAAGTTCCAATAATCACGAAATATATTCAAATGGTTACAAAGTTTCAATTATAGATTGTACACCTGAACAAGAATATATCGAATTTGTTAATGGAGTCAGAGTACGTCTTAATCAAGAAATAGGTGGAAACAGCGATGATATTCAAAAAGTACAAATAAAAACCGCCATACAACAACATTTAGATAATGAGTTATCTCTTCTAAAGCAAGGAATAAAAGTACTGTCATTATTTTTCATAGATAGAGTTGCTAATTATAGATATTATGATGATGAACAAACTAAAAAAGGTAAATTTGCGCTATGGTTTGAGGAATCATTTACAGAATTAATATCTAAACCACAATATAAAGAATTAGCAGAATCAACATACAAGAACCACGACATAAGCAAGGTTCATGATGGCTACTTTGCTCAAGATAAGGCAGGTCATTGGAAAGACACGAGAGGAGATACACAAGATGACGATTCAGTATACGATAAAATAATGAAGAATAAAGAGCAATTACTAAGTCTAGATGAACCATTAAGATTCATATTCAGTCACTCAGCGCTTAGAGAAGGATGGGACAATCCCAACGTATTCCAGATATGTACATTAAACGACACAAAATCAATAATAAAAAAACGTCAAGAAATAGGAAGAGGATTAAGACTTGCAGTAAATCAAAATGGCGACAGAGTAAAAGAAGATAGAATAAATAGATTAACAGTTATCGCTAATGAAAGCTATGAACAATTTTGTAGAACATTACAATCCGAATATGAAGAAGATGGAATCGAGTTTGGAAAAATTTCAACAGTGTTATTCAAAAAGTTAGAAGTTATAAAATATGAAGGGAACGAACAAATTGGGAGTAAAAAGAGTGAAGAAATATTTAATCATTTAGTAGAACAAGGATATTTAACTGCTGAAGGTCAGATTACTGCAAAATTTACTCCTGAAGAAACTAATTTTGTATTAGATATAAAAGAAGAATATCAACAATTTCGACCAAAGATCGTAGACCTTATAAAAAGTCATTTAATAACCACAAGAATAGAAAATACGAAAGATAAAGCAACAAAAAAACTAAATAAAGAAGTATATCTAAGTCCAGATTTTAAAGAATTATGGAATAGAATTTCACATAAAACGACATATTCAGTAGAATACATCACTGAAGAATTAGTTATTAATATTGCTAGAAGATTCAAAACACTTCCAAAAATAGAACCTGCAAAGATTAGTATAAAAAAAGCAAGTGTTGGTATTGAAAAAAAGGGTGTTGAAGGTACATTACTCAGAGAACAAGTAGCAGAATTGGATGCGTTAAATTATATTCCGGATATATTAAGTCTCTTAGATAAAGAATTAGATTACAAATTAACAAGACACGCTTTAGCACAGATAATCCTTAAAAGTGATAGACTAAATGAATTAAGCCTAAATCCTCACGAATTTGTAAGACAACTTATACAAGTAATAAAAACCGAGTTAAGCAAACTAATATTATTTGGTATAAAATATGAAAAGATTGAAGGAGAATACTATGAAATGAGACAACTAGATCCTGATATTAACACCGAAATTAAAGAGTATATAAAATCCAAAGCGATAACATGTGAACATTCTGTATATGATGTTGTTGAGTACGATTCGGAAACTGAAAAAGAATTTGCAAGAGCTTTAGATAAACAAGAAAATATCAAATTATTCGCTAAACTTCCAAGTTGGTTTAAAGTAGATACACCTGTAGGTAAATATAATCCTGATTGGGCAGTTTTAAAAGAAAACGATGAAAAATTATATCTTATCTGTGAAACTAAAGGATCACTAGACTATGGTCAATTAAGAACAACGGAAGACATAAAAATAGAGTGCGGAAAAAAACATTTTGAATCTTTAAAAACCGGAGTTCAATTTAGAAAGGTAACAAATATAACTCAATTATAAAATTATTTTAATTTTATTGTTATTCTTGTTTCTAGTTATTTTCGTTTCCTAAGCGAATCTATGTACTGCCATTCTCCCTTCTCATTTTTATACTTCCAGCACGTCCATCCATTCATCGTTCGACCAACAATAGGAACTGTCGCCGATGATGGAGAATTATATTCTTTATTTTTATATTCAATTTTTCCGCTATTTAGAACGATTGCTATATGCTCAGTATTTTTGAATGTGTATTTTATTATTTTTCTATTTTTGAAAAGCCCTTTTAAAGCGGGAGCTCCGTTGATGTTCTTAACACTTTTCTTATTATCTTGTATTATGTCAATTCCAAAAACGGTATCGAATTCCTGACTCTGATATTTTCGCATTTCTTGCTTAAGTTTTGGCTTAAGATTTTCTGAAGTTTTAAAATTCCCTTTTTGACGATTTTCTTTAGGTTTGATTATATGTATTAAAAGTGCTTCTAATTCTCTCATGTGGTTTGCATCTTTTGTTAAATATACACTAAATTTATCCCATGTATTTGTGTGGCGATCTCGTAAGTGATTGTTAAGTCGGGAACGAAGATTTGAAGCTAATCCTACGTAAACTAATTTATCCTGTTTATACAATGCATAAATTCCGTGTTTTCCTTTAATAAAATCTTGAAGAATACGTTGATATTTTTCTATTGTGTTTCGTGATAGTCCTTCAAGGTGTTGAACGAACAATTGTCCTTTAATCTTGGTCTTCACAAAAATATTTTGATACCTGCCTTTATAAATTTTTATCTGTATTACGTTCTCGGAGCTAGTTTTTTGTGTTTTCTGAGCCTTTTTCTTTTTATGATTAATTCAGATTGTTTTGTTTGTGGTAAGAAGCTTGTTGCTAGGGAGGGGCAGTTCTGCAGTTCTTGTCGTGTTTTTCTTGTTTGGAAGTATGGTTCTCTGGAGAAGTTTCAGAGGGCTTATAATCGGTGTTTTAAGCCTCGGAGGTGTAAAAAATGAAGAAATTTTATGCATTGGTATTTTTGGGGTTGTTATTGTTGCCTTTGGCTGTTTTAGCAGCGGATTTTAATTCGACAATAACTCCTGAGGAGCAGGCAACGTTTGATCAAATACTTGCGCCTGTAATGAAGATTTATAACTTTGTCAAATACGCTGCAACAGTTCTTGCTGTTGTCTTTATCGTATTTGCTGGTATAACCTTCATTTCTAGCGGTAATGATCAGGCAAAGCGTGAGCAGGCAAAAATGATGATCACGTATATTGTTATTGGTTTGATTGTCATTTGGGTCGCTCCGTTGATTGTCCAATTCTTAGTAAAATGAGGGCAATCATTTTCTTTTTTTTATTTTTTATTTTAGTTTCTGTTAGTTATGCCTATGATTGCAACCAATTCGTCGGAATCGATAGAGATAATTGTGTTGCGGTCAATGGTATTGATGAGAATCTTGTAGCTAATATTCTCTATAAAAATACTACTTACCCGAATTACGCGTTTGTTAATCAATACAATTCTCAGATTACGGTAACTGCTCCGCCAAACGGTACAATAAATTATTCTAAAGGGGTTATTCGAGATGCGTGGATAAAAATCCTAACAATCAATCCCTCAATATATTTTGAGAATGCGACGTACGTTCCAAAGAACGCATCATATCGTATGGAATACAATTATTCAATAATTCTGCCCCAAAATTACAATAATCCCTCACAGGTTAATGGACAAACGTGTAAAATACTTTATTCAAAATCTAGCGAGCAATCGGGCAACAATTGGCTTATAGACAACCAACAATTTGGGTCAGGAAAAAATATTGAAATAATATCAACATCCTACACGAATGTTCAATCTCAAGCAAACATTCAAACACAAACACGCGCAGATGCTTATGTCTGGCAGAGATATTGTTGCAAAAAATACGGCAATAGATGCACAAAATACTGTTACAACTGTCAATTTCAAAAAACCACCTACACGACAGATACGTTAACAATAAATTATTCAGTAAACATAAAAAATTATGCTCACGAACCGAATGCAAGTTTTACAATAACCGCGCATTACAGCGATACATACAAAGGATTTCTGACAAAAGATAATCAAACATCAGTCTCAATAAATTTAAATAATTCATATTACTCAAATCAATTGTTTGTTTATTCTGCAAACTTCTCAAACAAGCCCTACAATTTTTTATATTTAATCGCTCAGAAAGAAGAAACTAAATCCTCAAGAAATGTCATAGTCTCGAATAATTCATTCTACGTACATGATGCGGGCAATTGTAGCATACAAACAGCAGACTTGTTTACAATACAAACAAAACCGTGCTTAGTGAATATTACAAATACCACACAAGAACAAGTCGCAGAACCAGTAATTTATTCAGATTTCAATTTCTTGTTTAGATTAATGATATTAGGGGTGATTCTGTTCATCATCTACCGACTAATAAAACAATATGGTGGAAAAGCACTGATACCCATAGCATGTTTACTCCTATTTATGCCCGTGGTGCGTGCTGAAGATTGTGGGTTAACAAATCTTGCAAGCTGTATTCCTGCAAAGATTTATGACTATTTCCTGCAATTAGTCAATGCGCCCCTAGAGCCCTTGCTCAATCTCATTAAAAATTTACTAAATGCCGCTCCAAGTATAGGATTATTTCAACACATATGGGCAATAATCGTTTACTGCATAAGTCTACTCTACGGACTATTAATCGTTTATTCAGGATTCTTATTCCTATTCTCAGGACACGACGTTGTAAGAAGGGAAATGGCTAAAGAATGGCTAAAAAACACTATCATAATGATTGTTTTAATACAAGCATCATTCTATCTTTATAGTCTATTTGTAGATTTAGGATCAAAACTCACAACAAGCATAATGACAATGGTAGACCCACACTTCTTTATGCTAACAGCAGATAACCTACAAAATCTCGGATTTGAACTATTATTCGTTCTATTCTATGCACTCATATTGTTAATAACCCTAATATTGTTAACAATAAGATATTTAGTAGTAGCATTCGGGGTATTGTTTATTCCGATAGGAATATTCTGCTACTTTGTCCCACCAATAAAAAGCTATGGGCGATTAATATTACACATTCTTGGATTAATGATATTCATAACATTTCTAGACGCAATACTAATCCTTGCATGCTCAATGCTCATACAACTGCCTGAATTTCAAGGAATAAAAATCATAGTAATGATCACATGCTTCCTAATGATCGACCTAATATTCGTCATACTAATAAAACACATCATAAACAAAACAGGAATAGAAGAAACAGGAAAAAAAATAATCAGCGCAGCAAAATACGTAGGAGCAATGCTATGACTAATCAAACGATTCGTGAGGTAATCTCTTCAGGATTTTACAATACACAAAAAACTTCAATCGAGTAATTAAATTAAATCTTAACCAATGATTTACTTTCTTATTTTTTGCTAAGTAATCAGCTAAAGATTTTTTCCACGAAAGAAAATAACCATTTCCATTACAATGATACTGTCCGATAAACTCTTTTCTAGGGCAATTTCTTAAATCGAAATAAACTAGAAAATCGCCATTCTCAAACCTTATACCGAATCGTTTTCCGTGACCAAAAATATAAACGATTTTTACGTCAGCATTTTGTATAATCGCACTAAATTCATGTTTTTCTGGCCACAAATATACTCTAAAAGGTATTTTATTTTTTTGAAGGTATTCAACTAGTGAATATGGCCCGCTACATAAGAGATCATTTCGTGAGTCCTCAATATTCCGTGTCTTTTTATTAGAAATAATTATAGCAATATGTTTACCACTATCGGTGTTGTGTGTATGAGTATAAATAAAATCTTTCGCTTTTGGTGAAAATATCTTTTTAACATAGAATAAGTAACATATTGTTATAATTGCAATTGTGTACACTGCAATTTGTTGCCACAGAACATACTCTCTCAGATCATCCGAGATATTTAAATGTAATTATTAATGGAGCTGTTAAGTTAACTGTGGTGGGTCACCTGAAATCGATATATTTAAATAGAATAATATGTTTATGATCTTTGGGTGATACTATGGGCGATAAATTACAAAGTGCATTAAATAAAGTATTTATTGTGTGTATCGTGGTATTTTTAGTATCTTTAGTGACGAGTTTCTATGTGGGATGGCAATATGCAGGTCCATTTGTAATAGTTAGTGCATTGGGAATGTTAATGTATTGGATGTTTTACTTTGTCTATACTCGAGGACGATAGTGTCTAAATGTAAAAATTGTGGACATGATAAAATAAGTCATCTAAAAGGTTTGGGATGTTGGGGAGAAAAGCTTCCACCAGTAAAGTATCGTACAATTGATGGATGGAAAGAAATAAAAGACTATCATAAATATTGTTCGTGTAAAGAATTTAAATAATTTATCTCTTATAAACTTATAGATGCTTCTTTTATTAGTTCTAACCATCTGTTGTTTCCGAGTTCGAGGTTTATTCCTGTAAGTTCTGTTGGTATTTGTCCTATTGTCGTTTATAGTTCGATGAAATTGTGTTGAATGATTAAACCCTGCATTATTATTGGTGCACCCCATTATGATTTTAATCCTCGAAATTCATATTAAGTGATGTTAACTTAATAGCGCATTATTAATGTATTACGTTCTCGGAGTTCTTTTTTTATATGTTCTGAACTTTTATGTTTGTGTGGCGTATGAGATTCCTCTTGAGCTTCAGCATAAGGAGAAGATTGTTTTTGGTTTAACTTTTGTTCAATTAGCTTGGGCACTATTGTTCGGAGCTATAACACTTATCCTTCTACTCGGTAAGGGCGATTTTACTACGAAGTTTACTTTTGCATTATTCCCTGCAATCTTAGGCGTCCTATTCGTTTTTTTTGATGTTTCTAAATGGGTCAAGTACGTATTCTATTTTTTTAAATTTAGATCTGCCTCAATTGATTCTCCTAAGATGCAGAAACTAATTGAAATAAATAAGATAGAAAATAGCGTCATTAAGAGTCATCGCGATGTAGCTATCCTCCAGATTACTCCGATAAATTATAGTATTAAAACTAAAGTCGAGCAGGAGTCTATTATTTATGGATTTCAGAAATTCTTGAACGGATTAGATTTTCCCATCCAATTTGTTGTTACGACGCACAATCTTGATATGACAAAATATATGGATGGATTAAAGTCGAGAGTTAATAATAAGGAATTGTTTGAGGATTTCGAATTATTTATGCGCTCAACCATTGAGAAGAATCAGATGCGCAATAGAAACTTCTTTATTGTTATCCCAAAGAAAGCCGATCTTGATATTCAGTGTCATGTTGTTAAGGAGCGTCTCGAAAGTATTGGATTAAAAGTTTGGAGGATAAACGACACACAATTATTAAACGATCTTTATTTATTCTTTAATGATATTACGGATAAGAGAGATGAATCAATTAAGACTGATAATCCATTAATGTACTTAATTGCACCAAATATAGTAAAAGATGCTATTGATTCTTTACATATTAATCAGAAGTTTTGTAGGATTATTGCGGCAACGGGTTATCCGAGAATGGTTGAATCAGGATTTCTAGACAAAATAATTTCGAGTAACGATGATTTTGACATCAGCATCCACATAGAGCCATTCTCAATTGAAACCACGATGGTGATGTTAAATAAGGAGTTGGAAAAACAGCGTGCAGATCTGTATGCTGAGGAATTAAAGAAATCCATCAATCCAAGTCTTGAAATAAAATACACGGATACGAGGAAAGTTTTGGAGGATATTCAGAAGGGTAATGAGAAATTATTCAATGTTTCCTTATACATTAATTGTAAGGCAAAAACTAAGGAAGCCTTGGATTTGTTAACAAAAAAGGTTGAGGCAGAACTTAATTCTTTAATGATTGTACCAAGTATTCCCATTTTTAGGCAGATTTCTGCTTTTAAGTCCATGATTCCGATAGCTAAGGATGAATTGAAGATTAAGCGTAATGTTACCACGAGAGCTTTAAGCGCGTTCTTCCCGTTTACAAGCCCATTTTTAACGATGGAACTTGATGGGGTAATGTTGGGGCTAAATAAGAACAAAGTGCCGTATATCAAAAATATTTACGCCTTAAGCAACGCTAACGGGGTAATCCTTGCCACATCAGGCTCTGGAAAAAGCTATTTTACTAAGCTCCTTATTGCACGCCAATTACTCAATAATACGAAGGTTATGGTTATTGATCCACAATCAGAATATATTGGATTAGTAGGACAATGTAAGGGCGAATTAATTACTATTTCTCGAACTTCCAAAACAATAATCAATCCGCTAGATCTGATGGGTCACGACTTTATAGAGAAACGCTTGGCGCTAATGGACTTGTTTAAGATAATGTTTGGAGAATTATCTGAGGTACAAAAATCAATTCTAGATAAAGCAATCAATGAAACTTATGCTAAAAAAGATATAACTGCTGACAGTTACAAAGATAAAACACCTCCAAAACTTGAAGATTTATACAAGACATTAAATTCTATGGGAAAAAAGTCTAGTCCAATAGAAAGAGTCACATACACTGCACTGATTAACAGACTCTATATGTATACTGACGGAGTTTTCGGATTTCTAAATAGGCAGAGTAGCTTAAATTTTGATAATAATTTTGTATGTTTTAATATTGGCGATATGCCAAAACAAGTAAAGCCTGTCGTAATGTTTCTTATCCTAGATTTTGTTTATATGAAAATGAAAGAAACAAAAGAAAAGAAACTCTTGGTCGTTGATGAAGCGTGGAGTTTATTAGGGCATGCTGAAGAAGCATCTTATATTTTCGAGATTGTAAAAACTTGCCGTAAATTCAACATGGGGCTATTGTTAATAACGCAGGATGTTGCGGACTTAGTAAACAGTAAAGCAGGACACGCCGTTCTTGCAAATAGTTCATACTCATTATTGTTAAGACAAAAGCCAGCAGTAATAGACTCGGTTGTTAGAACCTTTAACTTATCGCAAATGGAAAAAGAATACCTTCTAACAGCCACACAAGGAAAAGGAATACTCATTTTAGATAATGAGCACCAAGAATTAGAAGTTGTAGCAAGCCCAAAAGAACACAAAATAATCACAACAAACCCAAACGAACAAATTATAGAAAAAGATTACACAAAAGATGTCATAGATATAAACATAAACCTAGATCTTGATAAGGGAGTATATTATGGCACAGGATTAAGCCAGTCTGAAAAGAATTATTTAGGAAACCATGGCTACAAAATAGGAAACTTCATGCCAATAGGGAAACCAAGACAAGAAGAATGCTGGATAAAAGAAAACAAGACAGAATCAATAGAACATACATTCATGGTCCATAATCTAAAACAGGAATTAGAAAAATATACTAAAAATATCGAAATAAACATTAGCGAAAAACCCGACATAGTTTTCAAGAATAAACAAGGAGTATCGATAGCAATTGAAGTCGAGACAGGACTGGGCTTTAAGAAAAAAAGAACGTATCTTGAAGAAAAGATAAGAAAACTAAAAATGAATTATAAAAAAAATGTAGTGATAATAATTACTGACTCAGATTTTAAAGGAAGATACGAATCATTAGTCAAACCAACGAAGGTGCTTGTGAGAACAGAAGTTCCTGAATGGTTGCAGACCCAATTTAGTTCCAAACGGTAGAGTATACTTCCATGCAAGATTTAGGGTCCACTATGGGCTAAAAACGCAGAATTATGCAGAATTAGGCTCCATTCTGGGTCCACGCGACGATTGCCCCTCGTAAAATTTTCGGTGTGCACCAGAAACTTTCTGGTTTTTTTGGAGGAAGGTTTATTAAGGAGTATGTATTACTACTATTAAGGAAATATGCCATGGCTAACATACTAATTACTAAAAAATCTTTCTGGAAACCTTTTGTTAGCTACAACCCTAAACGTAAGGGATGCGATTGCGCATACGCGTAATCCATTAAACCGTCAATACTGATCGACGGGCACCTTACACCATTTTTTTTTGCTTACAGGATAACAAGAAGGGGGTTGAAATGCATGACATCAAGAACGCCAATACAAACAACAGAGAAGATCATTAGTGTAGTGGGAAAGGTCTTCTACAATGATCGCAGAAGAAGAATAGACGTAAAAAAACCGATAAGAGATCTTTTCGAAAACAACAATTTACCAGTAGGCTACGTAATGGAATTATGCATGACAGAAACAGCAATCATGGAACGAATAAGAGAACTCGGGAGAAACAAGGTAATCCCTGTAATACTGTATTTCACACGAGAGGAGGCAAAAAATGAAGTGTCCTGAATGCGCAAATACAAAAATGAGAGAAGATGCAAACGGCGAAATAATCTGCATAACCTGCGGACTCGTAATAGACGAAGCGAGAATAGAAAACGGTTTTGTAGATGAAACCATACAATCAAGAGCAACAATACCATACCTCCAAGTTGCAGAAACAAAATTCCAAGAAGGAAAAATAGTCAAGTCATTCTGGATGCTCTCAACAAGAGAAAAAAACTTACAAATAGGGCTAAACAAGATAGAACAGATAGGATCAAGAATAAACCTACCAAAACTCGTAATCAAAGAATCTAAAATCATATTCAAAAGAGCACTATACACGAACGCCGGAATAGGAAGAAACAATAATAGTCTAACCTACGCAAGCGTATACATTGCATCAAACATGCACGGAATACCAAAAACCGCACTAGAACTAACAGCATACACAGAAATAAATACTGTAGACCTAATGCGCGCATACAGGATAATACGTAAAAAGCTTGAACTAACAACCAAAACAATAGATCCAATAGACTTATTACACAGATTCGCATCAAAACTAGAACTCAAACCAGAAACAATAAACGAAACAGCAGAAATACTAATAAAAATCAAGGAAAGCACAATAACAGCAGGAAGAAAACCAGAAACAATACTAGCAGGAGCAATATACACTGCATGCAAAAAAACAAACGATCACAGAACACAAAGACAAATAGCAAACACACTAGGAATAATAGAAATAACAATAAGAAAAATACACAAAGAAATTATAAACAAATAACAGTATATGCGTATTTAATCATCCTCATTATCACAATCACTTTCTACATATGCGCTTTCTATGTAAAGTATGTGTTCATTATCAATATAATTTGAAAAAGATTTTCTATCTGGAAAGATTATTACAGAAACAGCTATTGATTCTATCATTGGAGTGCGCAATATCTCCTGGACAGCTCTAAGACGCACATAATCTTCAGGGCTAGCTATCATAAAATAGTCATCTGAATCTAAATACAGATGAATAGGAACAACATGATCTGTAATCATGGTGATAGCTTTTTTTAAACGTCTTTGCACGTATTCCTCAGAGCAAACACGCGATATTGTATCGTTTTTGTATTTGAATGTGCTCATATCATCTTGACGGAGAACAAGTATCATATCCACCTTTGCATCACAAGAAAAACTCTCAATTTTCATATATCCACATCCTGTTTTTTCTGTTAATAATCAAACCATTTGGAACGTTTCTTTTGTATAAGCGGGAAATCCACCGTGCCTTTGAAATATTCCTTGTAACACTTTCCTGAACAGAAAACCATCTTACCTTTCACGAAGGCACGAATGTTCTCATCTGAACTTTCCTTAAGCTTTATACCACACTGTTTACATTTCATCATTTGAAAATAAAACAAGATATTATAAGATATTTACGCCAATCCAGCGCATATATTCCTGAATTTAATGCTTAAATTAAGCACAAATAATAAAATTTATAATATGTGCGCGTTAAGCACATATATGCATGGAATAATGGATTTCGTAAAAAACAAAGAAGACTTAAAATTATGCATATTAGATTATGATTGTTTTGAAGTGGATTTGATACACGTATCTAACAAGTACTATAAAGAGCATTCAAGTATTCTTAAATCCCCTCAGCAGAAGAGCTTATCAGAGGAGGAATTCGGAGACAAGTTATATGAATATCTATGGATCCCAAAAATAAGCGAGATGCTAATAATATTATACCTGGAAGACAAAAAAGATAAGCATCCGACTATATGGGATTTGAATAGATTATTGCAAAGAAGAACAACCCAACACTCAGTAACTTTACGCGCAATACAAAAACTATCAAAATTAGACATAATAACCACGAAAACAGTCACTAACGCCCCAAGAAAAAATAAGCAGATATTCATAAAAAAAGAGGTCGTAACAATATATGGAGACGACGAATTTCGTAAAATGATGCTAGAAGAGTGGAACGAAGGATCAAAAAAGTATATACAAATGAAACTAGAAAATCTTGAAAAACAAAAAACTAAACTAGAAGAAAACATCCAAAGAATAAAAAAAGGAAAACGGGTGAAGAAAAATGGATGAAACAGAATATCCAGAGGAAATCTTACAGTTTTTTAGCGAATTCAAAAAGGAAGTAGATTCTCTTTTAGATGAAGATTGTATCAGTGGGGATAAACAAGAAAATGATGATGACTTGTCTGCGGGATGCTTTACATTTTTATTTAATATTTCATGTTATAATATCGCTAAGCGTCGAGGCTATAAAATTACTGTGGAAAACGCTGTTGGCAGAGGCGCATATTCAGATATCTTGCTCAAAGATAAGGACGGACATTTTTTAATTGAAATTGAACACGAAGATCGACCTGATGGCAAAAAAAAAGGATTAACTTATCTAGATAAATCCTTAAGAAATTTGGGAAATTCTAAATCAAAATATAAGGTGCTCATTACATATACGTGGAAAAATTTCAGTGAGAACAAATTATTGGAACTATGCAAGAAAAATCTTGTTGCGAGTAAGACTGATAATATTTTCGTATTCTATGCGAACTATGAGTTTGATTCTGCCGAAGAATTTAAGATACAAAGATTAAAATAATAATTTTTCATAATACTCTTTGTTTTTCTCGTCTTCTTTTTTCATTTTTTCTATTATTGCTTGTTTGATATATGTCGATATTGACATATTGTCTGCTACCTTCTTTTTTAGTTCTTTCCACAACTTATTGTGGCAGAAGAAGCTTCTTCTTTCGCTTCTTCTCATTTCGAATTCTTGTTCCATTTTAATCACTAAATAATCTTACTCTTATGTATTCTGATTTTTTCTGGAAACCTGCTGTTTGTGCTCTTTCAATTAATATCTTCTCTTGTTCTTCTGTTATTCTGATCACAAGCATTCTGGTTTTAACCATAATAGTAGAAATGTCGCGATTATCTAAATCCTATTAGGTCACAAAACTGTACCCAAAATTGGTAACATTTGTGTTACCGCAAAAGTTTGCGAAGATTTCGAAAGATTTACAGAGTTAAATTTTTAGCTACAGTTTTTGTAGAATTCCATGTTTCTGTGATTTTTTGTAGCATTTGTTGTTCTATTTTTTGCATTCTTTCTTCCATTTCTCTTTTTTGTGCTTGCATTTGCTCTTCTAGTATCGCTATTTTTTGTCGTTCTCTTTGTAGTTGTTGTTCTAGCTCTGTTTTTGTTGTGTCTATGAGCATGTCTTCTTCATTTATTGTGTCTTTCATTCCTAGAAATTCTGAATAATAATGTATCATTTCGCTTTTGTGCCAACCGTAGCGATACTTCATTTGATTCTCGGATTTATATATCGGCAAATAATGGCATACGCTGTTGTGTCTGAAATCGTATAGTGTTATTCCTCCGCTTATCATTATTTTTTGGTCTTTATGTTTCGTTGATCTTCCTATCCTTAGTGCATTATACCCCATTTTAGCTACGACTCTAGATATTGTAACGTATGCGTTAGGGAATAAGAAATCGTTTCCTTTAATATCGTATTCTTTCATGTACTGTTTTATGATGTCTGAGCAAATCATTAATTTTATTTTTCTGCCGAATGTTTTACTAGTTTCTTCTCTTATATACAAGTGAAGACAATTAGTGTTAGGTATTGGAGTGATATCTATTGCTCGTACATTCATTAATTCTTTAGGCGCGCGTATTCCACTATCAAATAAGAAGTATATCAATGCTCTATAATAAAATGATGGCGCAAAATGTGCCATGGATTCCACGCCTTGTAATGTAAAATATGCCCATTTAGGTTTACGATCTTGCCCAGTATCTAAATTTTCGCAAATATCAGGCAATATTATTCCTTCTTTGCGTTTTATTCGAACATACCATCTCCAAAAAGCAGCAAATGCTTTAGCATAATCTCCAGTACCAAGATGCGGTTTTCCTAATTTATTCAAAATTGTTCCATCCCTCATAGCGTTAAATGTACTTAATATCTCATCTTCAGTAAGATTAATGAATGTTTTTTTAGTTCGTTCTTCAAAAATATTGATAATATTTCGTAATCTCGATCTCGAATTAACAAGGTGATTATAGCTTCTACGCCCCTTTCTTGAACCCCTAGCTAAATTTCTACCTTGATATAAATCTAGAATGTATTTAGTAATATATTCGCTACCTTCAGGAGAAACGTCTTTACAGGATTGGTAATTAATAGCCCCATTTTCAGTGATTTTTTTAAACCATAAATCGTGCTTACCTTTTGTATTGTACGGGTCTACTTCTTCTTGCCCGGCATTATTAACCAGTATTACTCTCATACTCGTCTATAAGCTCGCATGATTTATAAATCGAGTGGTGAAAACGTATTACAATCATGTCACTTTATAGTCGACAAACAAAGAATGATGTGTCACGCATCGGTCGACAAAAAAAATGTATCACTGGAAAAAGTCGCAGTGGGACCAATGGACGAGCCGGGATTTGAACCCGGAGCCTCCCCGATTTTGGTATAAACGTATAGCCAACGGGGCGTTATACCGGATTTAACTACCCGCCCATTTTATTATAAAAGTTTTAATCAATTTATAAATTTATATTCTTTTTTGTGCTAGTCGTATGCTTAATCGCAACATTTTTATAATACGTTCCAAGGGAATTATTCCATGACAAAGTTTATTGTTGTGGTCGGGGGAGTTATTTCTGGTGTTGGCAAGGGTGTTGCTGCTGCTTCTATTGGTTGTATCATGCAGGATTATGGTTTTTCAGTCACTGCAATTAAGATCGATCCGTATATTAATATTGACGCGGGGACCATGCGTCCGACTGAACATGGCGAAGTATGGGTTACTGATGATGGTGGAGAAACTGATCAGGATTTAGGTAATTATGAACGATTTCTCGGCATCAACATTCCGAAAGCAAACAACATCACTACAGGCCAAGTCTATAAAAAAATCATTGATAGAGAACGTTGCGGCGAATTTCTTGGAGAAACTGTCGAGGTCATTCCCCATGTTCCTGAAGAGATCAAAGATCGCATCCGTCATGCCAGCAAAGGATTTGATATTGCTATTGTAGAGATCGGTGGGACGCTTGGTGAATATCAAAATAGCATCTTCTTATTCGCACTGCGTAGTCTAGAGATAGATATTGGTAAAGAGAATATCTGCTATATGCTTGTTTCTTATCTTCCCATCCCGAGCCATATCCAGGAAATGAAGACAAAACCCACACAACTTGCAGTAACACTCCTGCGACAAACAGGTATTGAACCGGATTTCATTCTCTGCAGAGGTAAACATGCATTAGACGATGTCCGTAAACAGAAACTTGGCAGAAACATCAATATCCGTGCTGACCATGTTATTTCCATGCCCGATGTTACCGGTCCGGGAACTCCAAATTCGCTCTATGTCATCCCTTTAGATCTTGAAAAAGAGGGTTTGGGAAATAAGATTACAAAAATTCTTCATTTGGAAAAAAAATCTGATACGAACCTCGCGAAATGGCGCGATACAGTTGAAAAGATGACGACTGCAATGCATGAAGTTAATATCGCAATGATCGGAAAATATGTGAATATTGGCGATTATCAACTTGCAGATTCATATCTTTCTGTCAATGAGGCATTAAAACATGCCTGTGCAAAACATGCAGTGAAACTGAACCTGGTTTGGGTTGATAGCAAACAACTTGAACAAACAAATTTTGAAATTGCAGGATTTTTGGACGCGTTTGATGGAATTGTCATCCCAGGCGGATTTGGCGGATCCGGTATTGAAGGAAAAATAAATGCTATACGCTATTGCCGCGAACATCACGTACCGTTTTTAGGATTATGTTATGGATTACAGATGGCTGTCATTGAATTTGCACGTGATGTGTGTAATCTTCATGATGCGAACAGTACGGAAATCAATCCGCATACAACGCACCCAGTTATTGACATCATGTCTGAACAGAAATTGATTAAGGACAAAGGAGGAACCATGCGGCTTGGCGCATATCCGGCGCATCTGAAAAAAGGGACCACTGTCCACAGTTTATACGCTTTAGATATTATTTCGGAACGCCATCGACATCGCTACGAAGTAAATCCCGCGTATCATGATCTGTTACAAAAACAGGGAATGGTATTTTCAGGAATGAGTCCGGATGGTAAACTCGTAGAATTTATCGAACTTCCCAATCATTCATTCTTTGTTGCAACACAGGCGCATCCTGAATTCAAATCAACATTATTGAAACCCGCACCACTGTTTGATGGGTTTGTGAAGGCATGTGTGAAGAAATAATAGAAAAAAATAACTCTCGTATTATACGTTTATCTGTTTTGCATATTTTCCAATGACTGGCAATTCTTGTTCTTTATCGGAGAGACTATAGACTAATCCTAAGAGCCAGAATGCGAGAAATACAATCCAACAGACTGTGCTGATGATTGCTCCGGCAACAGGAATCCATCCGAACAGCGCACTTGCAATCATTGCAATGAGTGCGAGAAATGTGAGTATGATTCCTTGTTTTGCGTAGTACATTGCGTATGTATCTCTGCGACGCAATCCATACACTAACAAGAACCCAATGATGAGTAGAAATACTCCAACAAATGCAAAGAGTTTAGATTCAGAACAATCGAATTCACCAAATCTTACTTTTTTGTTCTTCATACAAGAAGGTAATCACTTGTACTTTATATTTTTACCGATGATACCATTGAGAATTTGATTGTCCGAACATGAGTTCAGTTACCGGGATATTGTGTTCTATGGATAGGCGGAATGCTCCTGCGACTCTGTCTGTTGGCATCCAGGGACTTTCACCATCAACAAATTCTCGAGGTGTCATAGGAATACTTTCTGAAATTGTTGCGATGTAGTCGTCCATTTGTGCTCCAATGATTGATTTACTGCAATTTAGGCTATATTGATTGTTATTTTTGAATCTTAGTATACGAAAATGAAATTAAAAGGGGACGAACGCTTCCTACAGGGGTTTGTGGGTGGGTGGGTTTAGAAATTTGTTATTCTTGTAGGAAGCTGTCCTCTTATGTTTATAAAAGAGTGGGATGGTACAAAATAAAGATCTCCTGGTTCCTTATTTTTTAATACTGAGTGTATGTGCTTGCGCAGGTTTTCTCATTTCATAGAGCCAGAGCATACCTATTTTCATCATACTTTTATTGAATTTATCAGAGACCTTATATGTCTTTTTATACATATCATAATCGATAAGTCCCATACTTTTCATCGGCGTAAGAATCCTATCATAGAATTGTCTCTTATTATAGGAGAATGCCATCTTCTTTTTTTGGCCGAATTGATTGGTTTCTTCATCAACAAGTTTTCCTTCATGCAATGCAGTTGCAAATACAGACATTTCAGTCTTACCAATTTCTCCGCCTTGCTGTTTCATGGCTTCAATGAGAAGTTTTGCGACAACAACTTGCTGCTCTGTTGCAAAAATAATCTCATACACGTTTTCCGGAAGATTATATTGATCGTAAAGGATTGTCATACTGCGAAGTGGACTAACTAATATATAAATGTTATGTTTTTGTATACTGGTGTACTAAATATGCTTAAGTGGTGTTGTAAGTTTTAAATTCCTTATCTTTAAATGTGGGGTGCGTCGTAATAATGCCGCCGAGGCTTTGAATTTGTATTATTAATTTAATAGTAGTTACGTGCCGTAAGATTTATAAATGATTAGTATAATATGGCTCCATCCTAAAAGTCTTTGAAAGTAAGAAAATAAGTTGTGGCAGGTTAACCTGCCATATATTTCTGTTCTTATGGTTCTTACTTTTTTAGAGCGTACGCTACTTCCGTATTTTCCTTTTATACT
>Ga0265292_1000291_pt1 | contig 82674 bp, 72 predicted proteins | sample Munlanlewell296A_FD_189080 | JGI IMG/M metagenome (GOLD analysis project Ga0265292, IMG submission 189080) | Leachate microbial communities from a municipal landfill in Southern Ontario, Canada - Leachate well 296A | ecosystem: Engineered > Solid waste > Landfill > Unclassified | place: Canada...
TGCATGTGCCGTAGCCGTTGCCGCGCGCGCCTGCTAATGTATAACTTACTCCTGCCGCTACGTCTATCAAGTTATCTACGTGTGTTGTTGCATTGTACTGTGTGCCAGCTGCATTTGCGTTTGTATGGCAGGCGTTACAGCCGGTTACTCCTGCATTGTTAATATGCTTTGCATGGCTGCCGCTGTCGGCATTCGATACTTCTGCCTTTGACGCCCCATGACAGGTTCCGCATGCCGCTGTGCCGTCCCATACCGGCGTTGCATAGGTCGGTGTGGCGCTGTTGCCATCAGTAAGTGACTGGCCTGTGCTGTGACAGTAAATATTGGAACAGGTTTTGGCGCCGGTACCGGGACTTGAAACGCTGGTCACCGGTGAGGTTGTTGTTATATTATAGTTAACAGCCGCCTGTCCGTCATATGTGCCGCCCTGGGAATTTCCTCCCAAATTATAAAACCCCATTGTTACAACATTCACATTCGGTACAGTGTTATGCATAGTACCGCTTCCTTCACTGTTATAATGACACCCGCCGCAATCAATGCCTTTGACAGTTACATGTGTATTGTGCGCTCCTGCTGTTCCAGATTGTGTTGTGCTTGGGTTTGTAAATCCAACCAGCGTGCTTGTATTAACAGGCGGATTGCCGTGACATGAACCGCATGTTGCCTTAAACCCTACGGTATGAGCATGGCAGCCTCCACACTTCTCTCCCGCATAATGATCATCAGAATTCCCTGTCATCCTCCATCTTGGCACTACATTGGTGGTATTAGCCATCCTTGTCTGTGTATGGCATACCTCGCATATACCGTCTATTGTTCCAACTCCGTCTGCAAAAGAGTTTGCTCCTGTCTGCCTGAAAAATCTTACCCACTTCACGTTAACTACATCTTTTACGAGTTTCCCGTATACTATCCCAAAAGTTTGTCCCGGTTTTATATATTTAAGGGTGATTTCATCTCCGCCTATTGTGCTTATTGTAAGTGTACCGGCAGCGCCGACAACGGCGGCGGTATTGCTGAGTATCCTGTAGTTAAAGGCCTGATAAGCTACATTGGGAATAAGTATCATGCCCTTCCACTGGTCAGCTGTCCAGTTTGTTGCGCCTGCCACTGTCGTTGTCAGGGTTGATGTTGTCACGCCTGTTGATGCGCCTGTATACAGATAACTTAAGCTCTTATATTTCCAGTTCTGTCTCTGAGTGTGCGGGTTGTGGCAGTTTGTACACTTTGTGTCCCACATGCCATATTGAGTTGAGGTGTTGGCGCTTGAATGTCCTTTTACGTCTGCGCCTGCTGCTGCTGTTGCGTTATGGCACTGACCGCAGACGCCTGATTCTTCGCCCTGACTGGTCCACCAGCCGGGAAGTGTTGAACCCGGCAGGCTTGTTGTATGGCAGCTTCCGCAGTTTACTGAGTTGTTTATGTTGTGAGGGTTATCAAGGGCGCCGGAATATGAAGCTAATAATACAATAAGAGCGCCGGATAAAAAGATGATGCCTTTTTTCATTTTGCACCTCTTAAAAAATTTTAATAACGTTTTATTCATATTCATTTAAACCTTCCAAATCCCACATTCACCCCGAACTTGCTTACAGTTGTCTTTATTGTTGTGTTTGTGAAAGTCCCGTTATTTTCAAATACCCTTATTAAGCCTTCATTGCGCTCATCCTGTCCTGCCCCTGCTATTATCTCGTCTGCTCCGTCTCCATCCAGGTCGCCAAGAGCTACTGTGGACGGTTTTTCATACCCAAGGTCTTTAAAGGCCTCTATTGTAAGTGCCGTGTCTCCTGTCCCGGTTGCGGGTCGAACATCCGACTTGTAGTCTTCTCCTGTGCCTTTCAGTATCTTTATGATGCCTGTTTTACCTTCTTTACCTTTTTCCCCTTTTCCACCTTCTTGACCTTCTATCTCTGTGCTCAGGGCTATCTCTGCTGTACCATCGTTGTTTATGTCTCCTGTTGCTATATTAGGCACGTTTTGATATGTACCGGCATTTGCCCATATTGGTTTGACTTTGTTGTCCGCTGAAAGGTCTATGCTGAAGGCCCTAAGTCCGTCGTTGTCTGCCATTAGTATTTCAGCTGTGCCGTCTCCGTTTATGTCTCCAGCTGCGATTGTGAATTCCTTGTCTTTATTTTCTGTGTAGAGTGTGCCTGTTTCTTCAATTTTGCCGTTTATGTATTTGAAGAGTTTTATTTCTCTTTGATCGGAATCATTTTTTACTCCGGCTATTATCTCGGCTCTTCCGTCTCCGTCTATGTCTGCCACTGCTATTTCTGTTTTTGTATATCCTTCTGCCAGTTCTTTTGCCGCAAGTTCTGTCCCTTCGAAGGTGTATACTTTTATTGTTTTTTTGTGGTCTGTTACTATTATTTTGTCTATGCCGCTTCCGTCAAGGTCTCCTGCTGCTACTTTTATGCTCACAGGCCCGGTGAAGGGTTCAAATGCGGTTATTGTTTCTCCCGTAAGTGTAAGGACTTCTACTTTCTTTCCTTTGGTCCCGCCCGAGCCTGCTATGATGTGGGTTGCCACTGGTTTGGCCCTGTACTGGCCGTCTATTGTTGTTTCTTTGCCTGTCTGTACTTTGAAGGTCTTTGTCAAAGGCTTCATGTAGCCTGTTATGTGTTTGAAGGTTATTGTGTAGTCTCCGGGTGTTACTTCATCGTTGGTCCATTCTGTGCCTGTGCCTGTATAGTTTATCCCGATTCCTATCGGGACTATGTCAAAGCCTGCTTCTTTGAGGTTGGTTGTTATTTTGACTGTGCCTGCATCAATTACTCTTAGGCTTACGTTTACGCTTGAAGGGCTGCCCTGGGCTCCCGGGGCGTTGATTGTTATTGAGCCTGTGTATGTTCCGGCTTCCAGTAATGAGGATGCTGCATTGACTGAAACTGTTGACGGCGCTATGCCTGAGGATGTATTTATTGCAAGCCATGCCGGCTGGTCTGCTGTCGCTGTCCAGTTCATTTCTCCTTTGCCGAGGTTTTCTATTGTGATTTTCTGGGCTAAAGGGTTAGTCCCGTTTTTCTGGGCTTTGAAGCTTAATGCCGATGGTTTTACGCTGAGTATTCTTGGAGGGGTTGTTACTGTAAGGCTAATTGTTATGGTGTCTGTTGCTCCTGATTCGGCTGTAATCTTTATGCTGCCGCTGTATATGCCTGCTGTTAGTCCTGCCAGCTTTATTCCTGCTGAAAGGATTGTTGGCGTTATGTTGTCTGTGGAGCCGGTTGTTTGGGAGAGGGTCAGCCAGTTGCTGTCTGAAGTCGCTATCCAGTTAAGTATGCCTTCTCCGCTGTTTGTTATTGTTAGGTCTTGCATAGGAGGAGTTGTGCCGCCTTCTTCTGCTTCAAAAGAAAGGGCCAGAGGCGAAACTGTCATTGTTGTATATCCCGGAAGGCCAAAGACTTCTATTGACGGTTCATTTGAAGAAGAAACAAATACACGCTTATCCTTTCCCACTGCCACGCCTATGGGTGTTTTTAATTGATGGGCTGTATCGTATATGGACTCTATAAAATTACCATTGCCGTCGTATACATTTATTAATGCCTGAAATCCGTCTGAAACATATACCCTTCCGTCTTTAAAAGCTATCCCAAGCGGCCTAAGCAGTCTACCCTCTCCCAAGCCGTACTGCCCAAAGCTTCTTATGAATGTGCCGTTGAGGTTAAAGACCTGAACTCTTGCGCCTGCTGTCTGTCCATTTGCAGGGTCTGTATATATCCCAAGGTCTGTTATATAGAGTTCTCCTGCGTTTTCATCTATGGCTATATCCAATGGCACGTTGAATTGTCCATTGCCTTTTCCCCATCCGCCAAATGTAAATGCCTTGCTGCCATCAGGGTTATATGCCTTTATAAGATGGCCTTTGCTGTCAACTACGTATATTAATCCGCTGCTGCTTATGGCTATTGAATTGGGGGTCTGGACCTCTCCATTGCCTGAGCCCAACTGGTGGGAAAAACTGAAGTCGGCATTATATACGTCTACGCTGTCGGTTGTGTTATTGCCTATGTATATCTTCGCATCACTGCCGATGGCTACTCCTATAGGCCCGTTCAGCCCATACAGCGTCCTTATGAGCTTTCCATGCCTGTTATATACCAGCAGGTTGTTTTTAGTCCGGGGCTGGGTTACATAGAGGTTGCCTTCTTTGTCTATTGCTATCCGTGTTGGTACGTCGTCTCTGGCGCCCTCGATTGAAGTCAGCCATGTCGAAGATGCAAATGAGCTGCTCACTAAAATAAATAAAAAAATGACTGCTAAAAGGAAATGTCTGCTTATTGTTTTTGGAGCCATTCTTTCCTCCTCACTAATAGCACAATTATTAAAAAAAACGGCTTTAGCCGCTCAAAATTCTTTCTTTACTTATTTATTATGACACTTAACGCACATATCACTATTGAGATTAGTCATCCTGAGAAATGGTTCAGTTCCATCTACCGCATTCCCTTGCTCATGAGGATTATGGCACGTGGCGCATTCAAGCCTGTTGTTAAAAAGCCTCAGAGGAGAAATGCTTCCCGGGTCTTTCAGGCCGCCGTTATCAGCGCTTACAAGAGTGTTATTATACTCAAATGAAATTGGATGGTCATCTGAGAGGTCCATACCAAGATTCCCCGGCTGCGGACCCGGAGGATCTGATAATTGATCATAACCAAATTCCATCACAATCGGGTTATATTGTCCATAATTCTGCAGGACATTTATTGCCGACACGCCGTCATGACAGCTCAGGCAGAGAAGAGACATGCCTTGTGGCTGACGCTGAGCGTTAGTCTCAAGCACCCCAGCATTAAATGTAGAACTGCTATAAAGAGTGAATGTTGCTGCATCAATTCCTGCTATGCTTCTGTTCCAGAGCGGAAGACGATTACTATTAGCATCCACAACAATTGCGCCATGAGGAGTATGACAGAAGATGCATATCTCATCCTCACTTCCAAGTGCAGCTTTAAGGGGACCAGGCCCTGATACCGATAAATTATGAACGCTGTCAGCAATAGCAGAGAATGAGGTCCCTGAGAAGATTAATAATTGAAGGGCTGCTATGATGATTGCCGATAAAATAATTTTTTTAGTTTTGCTGCACATAAGTTTCCCTTTTTAAAATATCTCCTTAACGAAAGCAATTTTAACCTATCTATAAAACTTTATTCAAGTTCCATTTTTAGGTCTCGCGGTAATTTAAAAGCAAAAACAGTGCCCAATAGTAATAATTTAATATTAAAATAACCTGATAAACTTTGTTCCAAAACCCATTGATTTTTATTGATTTTTTGCAATTAGCAGGCTGCCTTTGCAAAAAACAACACCCGTGAATTCAAGGCCTTTTGCGTGATATGGCGCACCCTGCAGAAGCTTTAAGGGGAAATCACACACAAGTCTAAAATTAAAAATTTAGGGTCTCAGCCGTTTTTTTGTGTCTTTTGTGTTTAAGTTGAGACTGCTGAAAAAGTCCGTTTTGGCTGTCATTGCGAGGAGCGTCAGCGACGTGGCAATCTCTAACAGGCTGATTTATATAAAGGCGAGATTGCAGGGTTTATCCCGAGCGATAAAATCGAGATTGCTTCGCCGGAGACTGCCCTGCGCGACAAAACGGGATTGCGGAGTTTATCCCGAGCCTGCTTTAAGATTGCTTCGGCTACGCCTCGCAATGACGGCGAGGGACCTGCTCGCAATGACAAGAGCGAAGGGGCTCGCAATGACAGTGTATAGAACTGTTAGGGACACCTTTTGCGATAAGATTGCCACGAACCCTTTGGGTTCTCGCAATGACAGATAAATCAAGGCATTAGTGTTTCTATAGCGTTTCTGTGTCTATTTTCCCCCGCCTCCCAATAAACCCATCCTTCTGCTACAATAACCTTGATGGCTATTATCCTTGTGACAAATGACGACGGAGTCCACTCTCAGGGCATTGTTGCGCTAGCCGGGGCAATGAAGGAACTCGGAGATGTGTATGTTGTTGCGCCTGACAGGGAAAGGAGCGCAGTAGGCCACGCATTAACATTGCACAGGCCTTTGAAGGCAGAAGAAATCAGAGAGCATGTTTATGCGGTCAACGGAATGCCGACAGACTGCGTGGCAATCGGGGTAAACAAGATACTTCCTGAAAAACCTTCGCTTATTGTCTCAGGTATTAATAAGGGCGGAAATGTTGGAGATGACATTACTTATTCAGGCACTGTCTCAGCAGCAATCGAGGGAACGATAATGGGTATTCCGTCGTTCGCGGTCTCGATAGTTGGAGGCAAAAACTTCCACTTTGACACGGCAGCTTATTATTCATTGGAGGTTGCCAGATATATACTTGAAAAATCATTGCCCTATGACACGCTTCTTAATGTCAATCTGCCAAACGTCAAAAAAGAAAACATTGCAGGCATAAAATTTACAAGGCAGGGCAAACGGGTTTATGATAATGCCATACAGGAGATATTTGACCCGAGAGGGGAAAAACACTTCTGGATAGGAGGGGGCACGCCGTACTGGGAGCATGGAGAAGATACAGACATCCATGCAGTTCAGCAGGGATATGTGTCCATAACGCCAATACACCTGGACCTGACAAATTATGATGCGCTGGGGTTTTTGAAAAAGACCTGGTTGTCTGATGTTCCCTCGCCCCTTGCGGGAGAGGGTTAGGGTTAGGGGGATATTTTCCTATGAAAAAATATGACGTCATAATAGTTGGGGCCGGGCCGGCCGGCATTTTTTCAGCGCTGGAACTTCTCGATAAAAAGAAAGGCGCAAAGATACTTATCATCGAAAAAGGCAAGGACATAGACCAGAGAAAATGCCCCATGATGTCGGGGGATATATCCTGCAGGACCTGTCCTGAGTGCGCTCTCCTGAGCGGTTGGGGCGGCGCCGGGGCCTTCAGCGACGGCAAGCTCAATCTATCGCCAGAAATTGGAGGATTTCTTTCAAGGTATATAGACAAAGACACGCTTCAGAGCCTGATAGATTATGTGGACAAGATATACGTCAAATACGGCGCTCCCAAAAAGACCTACGGAGGAAACAGGGAAGAAATACAGGAGATAGAAAGACTTGCGTCTAAAAATGACCTTGTGTTTATACCTTCACGGATAAGGCACATAGGCACGGACAGGTGCAGGGTTTTGCTTAAGAAGGTTAAAGAATCGTTGAATGCAAAGGCAGAGACATTATTCGGATTAGAGGTTGGGAGTATTCTTCTGGAGAAAGGAAAGGCCGTTGGCGTCAAACTTAAGAACGGCGACAAGGTTTATTCGGATTTTGTAATACTGGCTCCGGGGAGGGAAGGTTCAAGATGGCTTGAGGAAGAATCAAGGCGCCTGCGCCTTACCCTTTTGCAGAACCCTGTTGATATAGGCGTCCGCGTTGAAATCCCTGCCTCTGTATTTGAACATCTTACAGACATCACATACGAACCCAAACTTCTATTTTATTCAAAAAAATTTGACGACAAGATTAGGACCTTCTGCGTTAATCCCTACGGAGAGGTTGTCAAGGAATACCTGAAGGGCATATGGACCGTCAACGGCCACAGTTACGCAAGCAGGAAGACAGGGAATACTAACTTTGCATTATTGGTCAGCACCTTTTTTACAGAGCCGTTTGATGAGCCGATATCTTATGGGAGATATATTGCAAGGCTGGCTAATTTTCTCGGGCAGGGAGTTATTGTCCAGAGACTCGGGGACTTGCAGATGGGAAGGCGTTCAACTCATGAGAGAATAGCAAAGGGAATTGTAAAGCCAACCTTAAAAGATGCAACACCGGGGGACCTGAGTTTTGTCATCCCATACCGCTACCTGTCCGATATCCTTGAGATGATAGACGCCCTTGACAAGGTTGCGCCGGGAGTGAACTCAAAGCACACCTTGCTTTACGGGGTTGAAGTGAAGTTTTATTCAATGCAGTTGAAATTGACCAATACACTCGAGACAGAGAAGGAGAACCTTTTTGCTGTCGGCGACGGGGCAGGCGTAAGCAGGGGTTTGATCCAGGCATCTGCCTCAGGGGTCATGGCAGCAAGGGAAATAGCAAGGAGGATGTAGTGCAGAAGACAGGGCATAGCATTCTCACTCATTCTCGGGCTATCGCCCTCCGAGGATTTTGCCTCTTTATTTTAACCATACTGTCTGTCTATCGGCAAAATAAACCGCTCGAATACTACGCCCTGTCTTTACTATGTAGTTATGGAAAATTTTAAAGAACTAAGAAATCTGATGGTTGAGGCCCAGCTTATCCCGCGGGGGATAAAGGATGAACGTGTGCTCAACGCAATGAGAAAAGTTCCGAGACATCTTTTTGTTGATGAGCCCCTGCAGCATAAGGCCTATGATGACATGGCGCTTCCGATTGGGGAAGACCAGACAATTTCTCAGCCTTACATGGTTGCAATCATGACAGAGCTCCTTCAGATGAAAGGAGAGGAAAAGGTTCTTGAAATAGGCACAGGTTCAGGTTATCAGGCTGCGGTTCTTGCAGAGCTTTCCCTCTCAGTTTTTACAATAGAGCGCAAAGCTGTTCTTGCAAAGAAGGCAGAAGAAAGAATCCGTGCGCTTGGGTATGCCAATATTAAGGTAAGGGTTGGAGACGGGACACTCGGATGGCCGGAAGCGTCACCGTTTGACAGGATAATAATAACTGCAGGTTCTCCTCAATTACCCCAACCTCTGATAGAACAGTTGTCTGATGGGGGGATGATTGTCGCTCCTGTTGGAGACCGGTTTTCACAGCAGCTTGTGGTTATAAAAAAACTCAAGGGCGTTTTGTCTGAGCAATTGCACACACCATGTATCTTCGTGCCTTTGATTGGCGAATACGGATGGAAGGGAGGGGAAAAATGAAGATTCAAAATTCTCGGAGAGTTAAGTCTCCGACAAAATTCAAAATTCAAAGTTTAAAAATATTTTCGCTATGCGCTATGCGCTATGCGCTACCCGCTATATTTTTTTTATTATTCACTATTTACTGTTCAGTATTCACTGGTATAGCTTTTGCTGAGGAGAACCCCTGTCTTTCATGCCACAGCCAGTACAGTAAGCCCGCAAAGGTTGTCCATGCAGCTCTTGAGATGGGGTGCCTTACATGCCACCAGCCTGTGCCAGGGATGAAACACCCGCAGCAGAAAGGGAGCATAAAGCTCAGCCATGAGGTCCCTGCCCTCTGTTATATCTGCCACGACGAATCCAGGTTCAAAGGCAAGTTTATACACTCGCCTGTATCAGGAGGTATGTGCTCAACCTGTCATAATGTTCACCAGTCTGATTTCAGCAGGATACTTGTGCTTGATGTGCCTAACCTCTGTTATAACTGTCATGAGAATAAAACAGGCAAAAAACATGTTCATGCTCCAACTGCAAAAGGGCAGTGCACTTTATGTCATAACGCACATGCCAGCAATACTACATCTCTATTAATGACACTACACTTAAACGACCTCTGCGTAAGCTGTCACAGGAAACATGCAGTAGGCACGCATGTACTGAGAGGGTTTATGGGTAATCATCCGATGTGGAAAAAACCCGACCCTTCCAGACCGGGGAAGGAGATGACTTGCGCAAGCTGTCATGACCCCCATGCCTCTGATTTCCCCAAGCTCAGGCCTCAGCAAGGGGCGTGTCAGATTTGCCATAAAACTATTAATTAAAAAAATGTCTATTCCGGATACCACCTTCTGACTACAAACTTGTCATTGATGCCTTTGCCGCTGTAATCAGTTACAGGCGTCATAGTTTCGCTGATGGTTCTGATAATGCCAGCAAGACTTCTTAAATGTACGCCTTCTGCAATAGTGCTCTGGATTGCCTGTCTGCTGTCAAGGACTATCACAACATGCCGTTTATAGACAATGAGGTCGAGAGGCTTGAGTTTTTTTGCTATTCCATCAGGGCTCAGGCCTTTTATATCAACAGGAGAGCCAAAATTAAAAAGAGATCCAACGTTCCTCGGGATATAGCCATCTGTTGCTTCATACAAAAGTCCTGAGCAGTCAACCCCTTTAAGAATCCACCTGTCCTGCACTTCTTTAGACAGCTTGCCTGCCGGCTTATAAAACTCAACCAGCTCCGGTATGCCTTTAACATAATTCCCTCCCCATACATATATCGCCCCTTTCGCAGAGACAAGCTTATTGATTATTGCATTTTTATCAGGCAGTATCCTAATGCGCTCTGCCGGTTTTCCGGTTTTCTTTTCAACAAACCTGCTGTCAATATAATAGCCTCCTTGAGTTGGATACGGATAATCTTTTGTCTTTACTTTAAGGACCTCATAAGTATCCTTCCTGATTGTCTTTTCTATAGTAAATACTGTATGCGGCAAGGCAACAAATTCAACTTCCTCGACCATATTTTTTTGGGTGAGCTTGAGTGTCTTGCCATTTTTGCCGCCGAATACGGAACAAAAATCAGGTGTTTTTAAAACAGGTGTGGGCAGGACTGCAACGGCATAGTTTGCAGCTTTCTTTTGAGCGCCGGGGATCTTAGAATCCTGTTTCCAGCACGAAATTATAGATAGACTTAATACAACTATAACAAAAAACCTTGTCATCCCTACGCCTCCTGTCATTCCAGCTTGTCTGGAATCACTCCTTGTTTTTCAGAAGGATTGCCGACAAGCGGCAATGACACGCCAGGGACCTTCGCTCGCAATGACACCTTTTCAGCAGTCTCAGATTTTATCCCGTAACTTCCTTCAACCACTTCAAATAATCTTCAGAGCCCTCAACAACAGGCATTGCAATAATCTCCGGCACTGTGTAACTGTGAAGCTCTTTGACTCTTTGGGAAAGTTTGTCAAAGAGATTACGCTGTGTCTTGGCAATCATCAAGACCTCTGCCTCGTCCTCTATCTTCCCCTGCCACATATAGATTGACCTTATATTCCTTATAATATTTACACACCCGGCAAGCCTTCCTTCAACAAGCGCCCTTGCGATACTGGAAGCCTCATCTTCATTAGAAGCAGTTATGAAAACAATTATGTTTTCCATTTATGCTCTCCCCTTAATCCGTCATTCTGGCTCGTCGAATTTTGTCATTGCGGCTTGTCCGCAATCTTTCTGAAGGATTCCGAACAAGTCGGAATGACAGGAATAAGGATTCAGGGAATGACATCATAGTGAGCTAAATTTTCCATCCTTCATCAAGATTTTCCTATTCCCATCTTTATAGATTAACATCACGGTCGGCCTGAAAAACACAAAGTCCTGATGAAACGGAGTGCTGACCGTGCCTCCGAATGAACTATTGTCTCCAAGCGCAATATGTATCGTGCCGAGGATTTTTTCTGATTCAAGTATGTTGTCAGGCCTTTTTGCCATATCATTTGTGCCTATCCCAAGTTCGGCAATATTTGCGTTTTCTTTGCGTTCAGAAATTTTTCCCCTGAGATAATAAACATATTCTTCAGCTCCTGACACTTCCTTAACAATTCCGTCCTTTATTGTTACCGTCACAGGTGATTTCATTGGCCTTGTCGGAGCCCATTCAAGGACAAGTTTCCCGTTTGCCGTGCCTTCCAGCGGCGCAAGATATACTTCACCTGCCGGGAGATTCCCAAACGAACCGGGCTTCGTGAGCAGTCCCGTGTCAGACTCTGCTTTTCTGCCTTTTTTTGAGAATGAGACATAGGTGCCATTCGGAGTTTTTATCTCTATCTGCTCAGCCTTATTTACAATCCTTGCAATATCCCGCGTCTTTCTGGCAAGCGCTTTCCAGTCCACATTCATAGCGCCTTCAAGCATGGGCGCGTCAAATAAAGGCATGCTGGCATACCGCACCCCGCACATACGCGTCAGCAGATCCCTGAATCTTGTGTGGCTCGTTGAATAATTTGAAAGCGCTACAACAGCATTCACGGCATAGCTTCTATGCCTTGATATAATCTCCTCGGCTTTTTTTATGTCAGTATCTTTGGCGCTTTTATTTATAAGGGGAATCAACAGATTTTGTGTTTTCAGTTTCTTGAATGTTTTTTCTCCAAAGGCTATGGCCCAGAGTTCCTGCGGCGGCTCAACGCCGTGGTTTCCTGTAGCCGGATATTCATGGTAAAAAATATTCTTGCAGAAGCCTCTTCCTGTCTCGGCAGTGAGGATGGCTATGTCCCGCAGCCTTTCCCTTCTGCATCTGTCTGTTTCTTCAATAACCTCTTTTTCAAACGGCCTGTCTGTAAATACAAGAACACTCTCTGATTTTTTGACGTTGAGATTAACCCTGAATATATTCCTTATGGCCCTTGTTATCAAATCTCTTCTATTTTGATGCGCGGGGTTATGAAAATAAGGAGTTCTGTCTTATCATTCTTTTTAATCTCTTTCTTAAAGAGCCATCCAAGCAATGGAATCTTTGAAAGCAGAGGTACACCGGTTTCACTGTCTGAGCCTTCCTCGATATAAATACCGCCGATTACTATTGTCTCGCCATTTTTAACAATAAGGTTTGTCTGTGTTTCACGGGTATTTTTGGGTGGAATCCCCAGAACACTGCGGCTAAAATCAAAGCTATCCCTCGATGTCAAAATTTTAAGAGATATCTGATCGTCATTTATCACCCTCGGAGTAACTTTTAACTGTAGAAGAGCTTCCTTTTCAGTAACACTCGCCGTAGTAGTTGTCCCTGCTGTAGTCGTAGATGTAGAAATAAGTATGCCTATGCCGCTCTTTATATAAGCCTCCTGGTTATCAAGAACCATCACCTTCGGACTTGACAGCGTTTTTGCATTGCCCTGCGACTCAAGAGCAGAAAGCTGTAAATCCAATGCAAACCGGCTTGACACTACAGCTATGCCGATAGCGCTTCCAAGTCCGGAAGTGCCGACGGTCGCAGGAAGATTCACGCTAAAAGGGTTTCCTCCAACACCTATCCCTCCGGTTAATGCAGTTGCAGTTGTAGCGGTGGAGCTTGCCTTGGTACCGCCGCCATGCACTAAGTAATCACCCCTTGCATATTGTGCTCCCCATTGTATGCCCAATTCCTGGCTTGCATTTGTGCTGACCTCAACAATCTTTGCCTCAATCATTATCTGCTTTGTCTTTACATCCACCTGCTTCAAAAGCTGCGTTACTCTCTCTATTGCAGTCGGGATATCTCTTATAACTATCATATTGCTCTTCAGATCTGAGGCGATAGCTCCCCTCTTGCTCAAAACTTTTATAATCACCGGCTCAAGGTCTTTAGCGTTAGCGTATTTAACAGTTGCCGTATAGGTCATAAGGTCTTCGTCTGCTCCTGAAGAAATCACGCTCACAACATTCCCATCCTTTATGTATACATATCCCTTGCCCTTTAATATGGAATCAATAGCATCCCACAGGGGGACATTTCTGAGGCTTACTGTTACCTTGCCCGTAACTTTTTCATCAACAATTATGTTTATTCCGTGCTCCTGCCCCAAGGCCCTCAACACATCACTCAAATCCACGTCCCTGAGTTCGATTGAGATGGGAGGACCTTTGTCTTCGGCATAGGCAGTAGACAGCGGATAGTGAATAGTGAACAGTATAAAAAACATAGTGTGCAGCGCATAGCGTATAATTTGAATATTTTGAAACTTGAAACTTGAAACTTGAAACTTGAAACTTGAAACTGTTTTTTTCACTTCTTCCCTCCCCTCGGGCTTCCTGTAACAGCAAACTTTTTTATGCCAAAAGGAAACCTTTTGCCGTCTTTCTCGAGTAAAACCTCGTCTTTCCCTATTGCAACTATCAAAAAGCCGTTAACCCTTTCATTCTTCCTGTAAAACCCGCCATTTATTATGGCCACTGCTTTTTTCCCGTCAGCTATTATACCATCAAGCTTCAGGTCTAAAAATATCTCTTCTTTTGAGGCTGCTTCATTTGCTTTTTTAAACACCTTGTCTTCATATCTCACAAACGGGTCCCTGCCCCATTTCTCAGATACAACTTTTATCGGGGACTGCAAGGAGGCAAGTTTTATGTCCGAGAGGCTCTCGGCATAAGAAAGTGAACAGTGAACACTGAACAGTGAACAGTGAAAGAAAAAGAAGAAGAGCAATATCCAACCTGTCATTGCGAGCCCCTTCGCTCTTGTCATTGCGAGCAGGTCCCTCGCCGTCATTGCGAGCCTAAGGCGAAGCAATCTCGGTTTTGGCTCGGGATAAACTCCGCAATCCCGTTTTATCGCGCAGGGCAGGCTCCGGCGAAGCAATCCGACACGATGTGTCATTCCGAACGAAGTGAGGAATCTCAACTTGAGATTGCCACGGGCTTTGCCCTCGCAACGACCTTTCAGGTCGGATTGCCACGTCGTCCCGAAAGCTTTCGAGACTCCTCGCAATGACACTCCCTCTTTCTGCATCTTCATTGTTTTTTCCTCAGATATGTCCCTGCCCTTAAAATGGCAATGCCTCCGGGGTACAGGGCGCTGTTTGTCTCGAATTTCATATCCTGAATCAGGAACAGTCTGTGTCTTGTCTCAATGTTTTTAATGAAATCATATAGTTCCCTGAACCTGACCCTCAGTTCTATCTTTACCTTCATCTCTATGAATTTATCCCTGTATTCAAAACCTTCGGGAGATATCGAAATAAAATCAACCCTTGCTATATTTGCCTCCCTGCTTATGGCTGCCAGCATACCCGACAGGTCTTCTGCATCAGGAAGCGTTATTTTTTCAGGAGGCTGCACTTTCTGCACGACAGCCTGTGATGACAATATAAGGTTTACAGCCTCAACCTCCTTTTTGATATTCTGCAGCATCTGGCGCTTCAGTTTCATTTTTTTGGAGGCAGGTGAGTACAGCATCATGTGCAAAACAACAAAGACTGCCGCTGTAATAGTTATTGCAAAGATAATCTTCTCCCTCTGGGAAAGAGCTGCGATTTTCTCTGTAACAGTTTTTTTAAGGGTCTTTAGGTCCATCTCACCTTTGTTTTCAATTCAAAAGAAATCTCTTTCTCGCCCTTCTGTGCGAAAACTATCTCAACATCATAGAAATGCTCTGAGCTCTCAAGCGCTGATATAAGATTTGCAACTCCAAGTTGTGTTTTTGAAAAACCCTTTATGCCTACCTGCCTTAACCCCTTTTCTTCCTTTGATTCAACAGAAGAAAGCCATACCTCTTCAGGAACAATAATTGAGAGGTCGCTTATTATTGCACTCCACCTCGGCGTTTTCCCCATTGCATTTAATATATCCTTGTCTATGCTTGGAGCAGCAGGTGCAATAACAGGAGGCAGTATTTTTTGCTGAAGATCTGTTTTCTGTTTATTCAGGCTGCTTATCTCGGTATCAATCTTTCTGATTTGAACAAGATTTGAGAGCCACAGGATTATAATTATGGAGCTGTAACCCGCAACTCCCAGAAAGAGATAATAAAATTTGCCTTTTTTTTCAGGAGCGCCTGCCTTTACCTCTATTGGCAAAAGATTGAGTGTTTCTTTCAAGCAGCCCTCCTTGCAAGACCGATTGCTACAGAAAATCTTGGGCCGAGGGGCCTAAGACCCTCATTTTTCATAATCAGGTTGTCAAAGGGATTTGGAACGCTGACCGGGATATCGAACATATGGGAAAAATAATCTCTTGCCGCATTATTAATTGCAACGCCGCCTGTCAGAATCACCTCAGAAAATGTCTTCTCTTTAAAGGTTGCCTTATAATAATCTATAGACCTGAAAATTTCTTTCAGGAACTGGTTCAATATCTCCTTCATTTTCTCTGCGGGACCTTCCATCAATATGTCATTTGCCTCTGCTTCTGAAAAACCTTCATTGAGCAAATGGCTTTTTATATGCTCTCCGCCCATCTCTACCGACCTTGTCAGGCGCAGGGAGCCTGACTTTACGATGTTTATCTCCATATTTCTTGAGCCTATATCAAGGACTATTACATTGCCGGAACTATGGACAGGAAGCGTCCTTATCAGGCAAAGCGGGTTTGCATCAACAGCGACAACGTTGAGCCCTGCCTCCTTGAATGGGAATAAATGGCGATGGATATTTTTCCTTTCAACAGAGGCAAATGTAACAGCAATGCCGTCAGCAATCTCCGTTGCAACATAGTCATAAACAGCCTCCTCAGGAGGATAAGGCAATTGCCTTTTTATCTCCCATTTTACCGCTTCTTTTAATTCACTTTTAGGCATTGGGGGCAGGGTTATGGTCCTTATAAAAGAGAGATTCCCGGGCACCTGAACGGCAGCTTCCCTGCCAAGAATATTCAGTTCTTTAAAAAAACTGCGCAATCTGTTTACCAGAAGTGTTTCTTCTTCTCTCTCAGAGGGAGGGATGTCAATAAATGCGGCAATAGAGATTTTTTTAGCTTTGAGTTCAATGACTTTTAAAGAGCCACTGCCCAGATCTACCCCCAACGGAGCAGGTCGAAACAGTCCTAACATTAATGCCTCTTTGTAAAATAATATGCCATAAAGAACATGAATAACGCAGCAATTATCAGCGAAACGCCAACCCCAATCCTGTAGGAAAAGGTGAGGGTGTCGATTCTGGCTATCATTTTTGCAGACAGTTCATTTAGCTTCCTTACGGAATCAGGAGCAAGTAACAAGAGAAATCCAAGCGCAAATGCAATAGCCCCAATTAATATACAAAAACTAACAAGTGACATAAGTTTGCCCTCCTCTCTAAAGTTCTACTTTAGAAATATAGCCGTTACTGCTTAGAATGTCAAGGTTTATTTGTATCCCCAATCCCGATACAGAACCTATCCCTCAGTGTCATTGCGAGGTCGCTTCGACCGTGGCAATCTCGTTACAAAAGGCAAGATTGCTTCGCTTTGCCCGCAATGACACTTTTCTAAATCGGGATTGGGGTGAAGGATTTTGTGGTAATTTTCTAATAAAAATATGATAGCATGTCTGATGCAATCTGTGCCCAATATGCAAGATTACAGTAAAGAATACAAGGAATTTACCCTGCCGGTCCCTGACAGATTCTCATTCCCTCTGGATGTCTTTGATAAATGGGGCGAAAGGCTTGCACTGTTCTGGACAGACGGTATTATTGAAAAAAAATTTTCATTCAGCGCATTAAAGAAACTGTCATCAAAGGGCGCCGGCGCCTTTAAAAAAATGGGCCTCAATAAGGGCGACAAGGTTATTGTGCTGCTGCCGAATATCCCTGAGTGGTGGGAGATTATGCTTGCCCTTATGAGAATTAACGCAATTCCAATCCCGGCAACAACTCTGCTTACATCAAAGGACATAGAGTACAGACTCACAGCAACAGATATTAAGGCAATTATTACAATAGATGAAGAGACGGAAAAGGTTGAGGAGGCAGTAAATGGTTCCGGGACGAATCCAATCCTCATTCTTATTTATGAACATTTATCCACCCTCCCCTCCATCCCCTCCCATCAAGGGAGGGGAAAGTTGGAAGAAACTCTTATGCAACAGGAGACCTCTCTACGCTCCCCTCTCCCCTCGTGGGAGAGGGTTAGGGTGAGGGGGGAAAATAGCTGGCATAACTACATCAAAGAAAGAGATAAAGCAGATGCCTTTGAAGGTGACAGGGCTGCTTCAGATGAACCTGCATTAATATATTTTACGTCAGGCACAACAGGCCCGCCAAAGATGGTGCTTCACACTCAGGCATCTTATCCCTTGGCGCATATTATAACAGGCAGGTATTGGCTCGACCTCAGGCCGGGTGATATCCACTGGAATCTTTCTGATACAGGATGGGCCAAGGCAGCCTGGTCAAGTTTTTTCGGGCCATGGCACATGGGGGCAACAATCTTTTCTCTTTTTAAAAAAGGAAAGTTTTCACCGTCGCTGATTATAGAGACATTGAAGAGGTATCCAATCACAACATTATGCGGACCGCCCACGGCTTACAGGATGATGGTTAAAGAGATTCAAGATTCAAAATTTGAATTCAAATCTTTGCGGCATTTTGTTGCGGCAGGGGAACCTCTGAATAAAGATATAATTGAAACATGGAAAGAAAGAACAGGGATGTATATCTATGACGGCTACGGCCAGACAGAGACAGTAAATGTTCTGGCAAACTACAGATGCCTTCCTGTAAAACCGGGTTCCATGGGGGTCCCGGCTCCAGGGTTTAATGTGGATATCATTGATGAAAACGGGAAACCAGTCCTCCCGAATACCGAAGGTGACATTGCAATAGCGGTAAAACCAGGAAGACCTGCAGGGTTATTTAAGGAATATTTCGGAAACCCTGATGCGACAGAAATGGCTGTGAGAGGCAATTGGTATATGACAGGAGACCGGGCTTATAAGGATGAAGAAGGTTATTTCTGGTTTGTTGGAAGGGCTGATGATGTGATTCTCACATCAGGATACCGTATCGGGCCCTTTGAGATAGAGAGCGTTCTTATAGAACACCCTGCCGTAAAAGAATCCGCAGTTGTTGCGAGTCCTGATGAGGTAAGAGGCGAGGTTGTAAAGGCGTTTGTCGTCCTGACACAAAATTATAAACCGTCGGATGCCCTGGCAGAAGAGCTTCAGGAATTTGTTAAAGGGCGTACGGCGCCGTATAAGTATCCCAGAAAGATAGAGTTCGTTGATGACCTGCCTAAAACCATAAGCGGGAAAATAAAGAGAAAAGAACTGAAAATGAAAGAATTCGGAAGGATTTAAACCCAAATCCCGATATAGGCTTTTCAATACCTTGTTTTGTCTGTCATTGCGAGAACCCGAAGGGTTCGTGGCAATCCGACCTAAAAGGTCGTTGCGAGGGCGCAGCCCGTGGCAATCTCGCTTGAGATTGCTTCGCTTCACTCGCAATGACAATTTTCTAAATCGGGATTCGACTTAAAAATTCCTCTTCCAAAATCATTTCAAATGTGATAGCATAAAAACACTTTTTCCCCTATGGGTCGTAGACCTGTTTGCTCCGTTTAGAGTTAATACTCTAACGGGGTTTAATTCAAAACCCTGAAAGGATGCGTCTTGAATGGCCGGACTTACCTATAAAAAAGCAGGCGTTGACATTGACGAAGGAGACAGGTTTATAAGGCTTATCTCTCCTCTCGCAAGAAAAACATTCAGGCCGGAGGTCATGACAGGCATAGGTTCATTCAATGCGCTTTTCAAGCTTGATGTAAAGAGATACAAAAAACCTGTGCTTGTGAGCGGAACAGACGGGGTTGGCACAAAGTTGAAGATAGCTTTCCTGACGGACAGGCATGACACAGTCGGCATTGACCTTGTTGGCATGTGTGTGAATGACATCCTCACGAGCGGCTCGGAGCCCCTGTTTTTTTTGGATTATTTTGCATCAGGCAAACTTAAACCTGAAAAGGCGGCAGAGGTCATAAAAGGAATTGTTGAAGGCTGCAAACAGGCAGGATGTTCATTGATAGGAGGAGAAACAGCAGAGATGCCCGGGTTCTATCCGAAAGGCGAATATGACCTTTCCGGCTTTGCTGTAGGGGTTGTCGATAAAGATAAGATAATAGACGGCTCTAAAATAAGAAAAGGCGACGCCATAATAGGGCTTGCATCAAACGGTCTTCATAGTAATGGGTATTCACTGGTCAGAAAGCTGTTTTTTGATATTAAGAAAATGAAAACCTCTGCCCGAATTGCGGAGTTTGGAACATCACTGGGAGAGGAACTTCTTAAGCCGACAAAGATTTATGTTAAGGCATTCAATGCAATCAGGGATAAGGTCAGGATAAAGGGCATGGCCCACATTACAGGCGGAGGGATTCCCGGGAACCTGCCGCGGATATTCCCAAAGGTGATATCCGCCGTTATAGATGAAGGCTCATGGCCTGTGCCTCCGGTATTCCAGGTGATAAGAAAGATGGGCAAGGTGCCGGTTGCCGATATGAGGATGACTTTTAATATGGGTATAGGGTATATTATTGTCATCCCGAAAACCGAAGCAGACAAGTCAATCTCTATTTTAAGGAAAGCAGGATACGATTCATTTGTAATTGGGAATATTGAAAAAGGAGGACAGGGTACAAGATATGCATAGGATAAAAACTTTGATTAAAAAATCATTCACTCCTATAACAATAATGCTGATACCTCACAGCAATAGAAAACCGTTCAACCTTAAGATGCCTTATGCAGGCATATTCGTCTCTATAATCCTCTGTGGAATAGGAACGGCATATGTATTTTCAATAGCTATTGACACATTCGAATATAACAGGATGAAAGAAAAGGTCGGTTATTATTCAAGCCAGTTCATAGAGATGAAGGCAACCATGTCGGCTCTTAAAAAAGCTGAGGGCGAGTTCAGTAAGCTCTTTGCACTGAATTCCAAACAGAAAGTTCTTGAAAACATGGACACCTCAGACAATGGCGCGCTTGATATGGAGGCCCTGAAGCTGCAGATAAGAAAGACCATGGAGACCGTTGGAGACATAAGAGAATATTTGAGTCAGCAAAGAGACCTCTATATGGCAACTCCCAAAGGCTGGCCTATTGCAGGGAATGTAACCTCGCAGTATGGCAAAAGACAACATCCCAGGACAGGAGAGGAAGATTTTCATGCCGGGATAGATATTAGCGCCTCCCCGGGCAACCCTGTTACAGCCACTGCGGATGGAATTGTAAGTTTTGCGGGATGGAATGGCGGAAGCGGCAACCTCGTAGTCCTGGAACATGGTTTTGGATTTTCTACATTTTATGCCCATAATAAGATGCTTGCAGTTAAGGTGGGACAACGCATAAAAAAAGGCGGCATAATATCCTATGTCGGCTCAACAGGGAACTCAACGGGACCGCACCTGCATTACGAGGTGTGGAAAAATGGAAGCCCTGTTAACCCTAAAACTTTTATCGAAGGAAGGAGTTAGCTATGTTTTCAAGGAATACGGAAAAGCTTGAATCGTTTGTCGGAGTCAACAGCTATTTCAAAGGCGACATAAAAACAAAAGGGACGCTCAGGATTGACGGCACACTCGAAGGCAATATCGAAGTTGACTGGCTCATACTTGGAGAAACAGCACAGCTCAAGGGCAATGCCGAGGCAAGAGGCATTATTGTAGGCGGCAAGGTTGAAGGCAATATTAAGGCCACAGAGCTAATAGAGATAAAGGCAAAAGGCGAGGTCCGCGGCGAGCTGACTACAACCAAACTTTCTGTTGCGGAAGGCGCAATATTTGACGGGCGTTCCACAATGCACAGGGCGGAATCGAATGTCGTCGAACTTCAGGCAGAAGAGAGAAAGAAAGCAAAAGGATAAGATTAAGGTTTAATCTTATCCTTTTGCGCCTATTTCCCCTTTTTAACCTTCTTGCCCTTTTTATTACAGGTGCGGCGGCGAATTATATGGCCCGTACCACCATGGGTCATACCACCAGTAAGGGTACCTGTACATGTACGGCGGGTAAGGCGCAGGGTGATTATAGATTTTTTCTTCTCTCCAGAGATGGATTTCTTTTATTTCAAACAGAGGGTATGTGTACTCAATCTCGCCTATCTTCTTTTTCCTGCTGCCAATCAGCTCTCCGGCAATTGTTATCTCCCGCCCCTTTTTATAAATTAACGGGTCAAGATAACCTTTTTCTATTGCCATAAACCGTCCGGAGGACCTGTCAGAGTCTATGATAGTCCCATATCTATCAACAGGAGACTGTACGGCCTCGATTATAGAGCCTTCCTCTGTATTTTTTGTTGATGCGATAACGCCGCCGAGCAGGAATATTGTGCCCCTGTATTTGTCTATGTTCCCTTTTATGCTGCTGAACGGGATATCTGTCCGCGCCTGTTCCCTGACCGGCCTTGAGATTACATGTGTGCAGGAAGAAACAAGAAAGACAAAAGCGCTCAGCAATATCATCTTCTTCATACGCACCTCCTGATTATCTTTTATCATTTTCAGGATGATTATGCAAGTGAAATTTATTTTTTTCTATCTCACAAGCTGATTCAGCTGAAATACAGAAAGCAGAACTGAGGAAACAATCAAACCAACCCTCTGCCTTTTTGCTTTAATGTGCCGCGGGTTTTTCCTCTGCGTTAAACACAGGGAATATCCTGGCCATTATCCAGAACAACACAAACGGCATAACAAAGATGCTGACTGCGCCCCCGAGCCCTTCCTTGAAAGTCTCCCAGTCACGTGGGACTATCGGCATGATATATTCCATATATCCCGAGAGTGTCAATGAAAAAGCCTGCCCTCCGATAACCACGTTCCATCTCATCATGAACACGCCCATCATGGCAAGAACCAGGCCGATACTGGCCCTTCTTATAGTAAGGCCAGGAATCAAAAAGAGTACAAAAGGTATGAGATTGCCAAATGTATACTGGAGTAAAAATATATTCGTAAAATCCTTTTGGTAAATAACCGTACGCAGTATATCCCAGTGTTTGACGGCGGTATACCCCCTGAATACGAGGTCGAGGAGTTCGAGGGTTATGGCAAATATCATGAACAGTATGAGATACTTTGCGGTAATCTTAATAACGTTTATCTCGGCTCCTTTCACTTCTTCGATGCTGGCCATCCATGGTTTTCTCTGCGCTTTCATCTTAACCTTTCTTATTTCCATCACAATTATATAAGTCAGCATGCACAGGGCAATGCCAGACACTATTGCAGACATTATGAATATAATAGGCATCAGCGGGGTCATCCAGAGCGCGTTTGCCTTGACCGAGCCGAATATAAAACCTGCATAGCCATGCAGAAAACATGCTACAGGAATACCTATTCCGGCAAGTACCTTTATTGCCTTTTCATCCCTCTTAAGCGATTCCTCGCTTAAATCATATACGCCGAGCGTGAGCGAGCAGAATATCAGGAATTTTATCCATTCAAAAAGGCCCTTGTCCTTTTTTTCTTTCAACGGCAATGCCACCTCGACAAAATGTTTCCTGTATAGAAACCAGAGTTCAGAGGCAACGATAGCGCCGTATGCGAAAAATACTATTCCAAAGGCAGCAATAGCAGACGTAAAATGAGGCGTCATAAACACATTTATACCCCTGAACGGGTGCTGCAGATGCAGGACTATCGGCATCGGCGCAGCAAAGAGAAGCGCAAATGAAAATACGAGCGCAAACCTTGCCATCTCCTTAAGTTCCTTTATGCCAAAGACATGGTACAGGGAAGAAAGCACAAAAGCGCCCGCAACAAGGCCTGTCATAAACGGATACATCACAATCTGGATACTCCAGTAAATGTATTCATTAGGATAGACAAACAACTCCTTGAGTGTCCAAATTTCGCCATGAACCATTATCTTACCTCCTTGCTCAAACCCCTGTAATAGACCTGTGGTTTTGTGCCAAATTCGTCTTTTAATACGGAAACTCTTTCAGTCCTTATAATCCTGCCCACCTCATCATTGGGGTCATTTATATTTCCGATAAGCCTTGCTCCAAACGGGCATGCCTGAACACAGGCTGTCTTCAGGCCCTTTGTTATCCTGTGATAACAGAAATTGCATTTTTCAGCTGCATGATACACAGGGTGGAAAAATCTTACGCCATAAGGGCACGCCATTATGCAATAACCGCATCCTATACACCATTTCCTGTCTACAAGGACAACTCCATCCTCTGTCTGATATGTTGCGCCGACAGGGCATACCTGAACGCATGGCGGGTTCTCGCACTGATTGCAGAGTTTAGGAACAAAAAAAGCCTTTTCTATATCTTCATCTTTTATATCCTGATATTTCCCTTGCCCGAGTTCAATCTTGCCGGTGATAAAACCGTCCCTTCCTGCCTTGGGTGAATCAGCAAGCACCTTTCCATCCTTAGTCAGGACATATCTCTCAACCCACGTCCGTGAAGCATTTATGTCATAGGGTATCTCATTTTCGTTCTGGCAGGCCTTCACGCAAAAACCGCATCCAATGCATTTCCCCGTATCAACAAGAAAACCCCAGCGGATTTTTTTTGCGTCTTTTGAGGCAAAAAGTTTCGACGGATTAATAATCTCGATTGCCGTCAGCGGCACAGCTATTGCCGCAATCCCCTGCAATGAATATTTAATGAAGTCCCGCCTCGAAATCATTTTAATCCCTCCAGTGAAGGTTTGTGCGGATTATGGCACGCTGCACACTCTATGCCGGGATTATGTTTACCAGGGTCTATCCCCCGTATCTTTGCCCTGTCGCTTGTAGGATATGGAAGGCGTGAATGGCATCTGAGACACTGCCCCCTGCTTTTATCAATGAAAAGCCTGGCCGGGTTTTCAGGATGGTCCATAGCAGGGCCATGGCAGTTTTCGCACTGGATGATAGCATGAGGAGTCTGCATTATTGAGGAATATTTGTCACTATGGCAGTCCTTGCAGTAATCAGAGGATTTGTATTTTACTGTGACTCCTTTCCAGGAGCCTTCATCGGCCTTGTTATACCATCCGTACATATAGCCTCTCTCGTGTACACCAAAGCTCTCAGGTACAACAAAAACTCTGACAATCAGTATAAGGGCAACGATGCCGATTACTGCATACAGCGGCCGCCACACGTGACTCTTCATCATTGGGTTACCCTTTGACTTCTAACCATTAATTAGATTATAGGCCTTTTTTTATTATGAGCCAATAAATTTTTTAGGGTCTCTGTATTCGTGACACTTCACACAGTCTTTTTTGGCGCTCTCCTGGGTCACCCGCCATGAATGAGGTTTATGACAGTCCTTGCATTTCATCGACATTGTCTTTATATGCAGTTCGTGCCTGCCAACGTTCAGGATAGTGCCGTGACATGTAAGACATTTGCCATAATCAGGCCTTATCCGGGCATGAGGTTTATGGCACTCGAAGCAGTTAAACTGCATCGGCGCATCAGCAGGGATTTTTATCTTTATTGCCTTTCTGATGATATCAGGCGTTGGCTGGAAAAACCTTACATCTATTGTTTTATCTGCAATCAGCTCTCTTCTGACTGATTCATCGCCGTGGCAGAAAAGACATTTCTTGCGTCCCGGTTTTAAATCCTTTGTGCGGTCTGTGTGGCAGTTAAGACAGGCCAGGTTCTCCATGCCGGTCCCGTGCACCTCCCTGTCAGAATGACATTTAAAACAGAACCTTTCCTCCGGCAAAAAATTATGTATCACATAGCCATGACATTTAGTGCATTCTATTTTTTCCATAAAAACATGTTTGGCGTGATATCTGGAGCGGTTAACCTGCGGCGCATTGGGATATTTTTCATTCCTGTCCCAATGGCATTCCATGCATAACCTGGAAGGCACGATGATTTTGCCGTGCCTGGGAGAAACAGATTTCTGGCCGAGGAATGCAAACCTGTACATCTGCACCACCTGATCCTTCTTTGTGGAGTGATGGCATTCATGGCAGTTTATCATGCGATGAACGCTCTTTGCCCATGCCTTATTTGCAGCATCATGGACATGACACATCATGCATGCATTGGGATTGTTCTCAAAATAATAATTGATTTTATAACCGATAAGGCCTACACCAACTAAAAATAACAGGGAAAACAGCGCAATAATTATCTTTGCCTTGCGTGAAACTTTCTCCGAGTACCATTTGATTGCCTTATCGAACAGATTGAGTGGATTAAACATTTGCAAACCTCTCTTTACCTGTAATATTTAAATACACGCAACTCAGCCTTTAATTTCCGATAAAGTTCTGCAAGAGATGTTGGTAGTATTATTTTATTATATTTTTATTTCAGAGGAAAGTCGTGCCTCGCGCCCTCCCACTACCTAACAGAAATAATTTAACATAATGAGACCGGGGATGTCAAAAATCACTTTTAAACCGAAAAATAGACATAGAAGGTTGTCATTGCGAGCAGGTCCCTCGCTTGTCATTGCGAGGCGAAGCCGAAGCAATCTCAAGCGAGATTGCCACGGGCTGCGCCCTCGCAACGACCTTTTAGGTCGGATTGCCACGAACCCTTCAGGTTCTCGCAATGACAGCTAAATCAACGGTTTCATAATTCTATGTCTATTTTCCGGTTTAATCTATCTTCTGAATACAAACCAGGCCACAACTGAAATAATAATAAAAATAGCAACCCCGATTGCCAGCATGTTTATACCACTGAACCTTGAGGATTCTATATATATCATCTTTTGGTCTCTGGCAGCTTTGTCATAAGGGGCAACGCCTTCTTTTTCTTCTGCCGGAGACTTCAAATCAATTGCATACCTGTCTGCCGCGGGATCTTCCTCCTTGCTTTCTTCTATGGGCGCAACCTCTTTTTTGCCTTCTGCCGGTTCCAGGCTGAGAGCTTCCTCCTCTGCCTTCAGCTTTTCCATTTCAGCCTGATACCCGGCTATACCTTTATCCATCTGTCCTTTTAGTTCAGAGATAAGCTTGTCTTTTGAAGCTAGCTCACCAAGATATTCATTGTTTCTGCTTTCCATATCCCTTATGGCTTTTTCAAACTCACTTTTCTCAGCGCTTAGTCTTTCTATCTCAGATTCAAGCCTTTTTGTATCAGCATCATATAAAGATTTAAGGTCTTCCATTTCCTGTTTCTTCAATTGCAGGGTTTTTTCGAAGTCATTGATGCTCTTATTTACTCCCTTCTTATTCTCATCCAATAATGAGTTAAACTCTGCCATCTCGTTTTTAAGAGAACTGTTTTCCTTTATTTTCTCATCCATTTTCATGGTCAGGTCACCTATTGTTTTTTTAAATTCCTCAAGCCTGTTGAGATGTTCGCTTGCTATTTCTGCCTTCTTTGCAAGGTCAGCGGTCACCATTATAAGTTTCTCCTTCAGGCGATTTATCTCATTTGTTAAGAGTTTAATCTCTTCTCTTGCTTCCAGCAGTTCCACATTTCTCAATATGTCAAAGTCCGCAATCTTGTCATGCAGCTGTCTCTCTTTCTCGAAGGCCTTATCCAGCGAATGCAGCAACTTGTCTTTTTCCTCCGCAGTTACGGCTAACTGCGTATTTTTCTCTTCAATTATCCTTTCAAGCCGTGCAATCTCTTTCAGGGCATTCAGGAATCTTTCTTTGATGACCTTCATGTCCGGATGCCCTGTATCATTTTTTTGCAGGGACTGTTCCCGTGATTGCTGAGACTGAAGGTTATTTAACGAAGACTCAGGATCCATAATTCTTCCTCATTATTTTTTGCGCCTTGTAAAATTTCTTTTCTCTTCTTCTGCCATTCTACTTTAGCCTCTAAAGTTTGTCTCCTTTTTTAAATATAGCGTTATCCGGTTATTTAGCCGCAAAAGATAACCTTATCTCATTATATACAAAATCTTAGCCATTTATTATATAATTTTAAAATGAAGTGCAGAGAATGCAAAGGCAGTTTAAAACTTCAGATTGGCTGAAGGACAGTGAGTTTCCGCTGCATGGAATGCGGCAAGGTATTCCCGCTGAAAGACTATATTGATGAGGTAGACGAAGAGACCTGGAAGGCAATATCCCTTCGTCCATGCAACAGGGCATGACATGCTGCCGAAGCGCAAAAACTTTGAAGCTTAGAATTCCTGTAGCTTAAGGAGGCTTAAATGAAGCAGATAGTTTTTATATTGATGGTTATGTTTTTTGTATCCTGTGCGGTTCTTAAGGGCAAAACACCTGAGGTCACATCAACGGGCACCAAGGCGCATGCGGATTGCAATGTCTGCCACAAACCCCACCAGATGGGCGGGAAAATTCTTTTAAATAAACCCCTGTCAGAACTCTGCGGTTCCTGCCATCAAACAAGAATCGGTGCAGGTGAACATAAAGTCGGCATAAAACCTTCGACGCCTGTGGATGGACTTCCGTTAGATGCAGATGGAAAAATAACCTGCATCACATGCCATGACCCTCACGGCGCCAAAGGATTTGCCAGCCTTCTGAGAGAGCGCACTTTTACAGACCTTTGTAAAAAATGCCACAAGGGATATTAAGGTTGAAGTTTTTTTGAAAGGGCGGTTAGCTCAGCTGGGAGAGCGCCACGTTCGCAACGTGGAGGCCGAGGGTTCGATCCCCTTACCGTCCACCAGTTTTTCCCTATCGTTACTCTTTCAGGTTATATCTCTACCTTTTATATGGCCTTCACAGTGACAGAGATGCTCTTTTTCTACAGAAGGCTCAAAAAGCTCAGAGAATAAGCAACCATCCTAATCTTTCGGCTTGATAAGCTTATTCAAAAGGATAGCCGACAGCATAAATTTCCCGCCCTCCTCTTTCCTGACCTCCTGATAAAACTCGCATTTCTCGCAGTTTTTATACTTCTGCGCAAAGGTTCCCTGAACCTCACCCTTGCAGAGTGTTCCTGCCACAACCCAGCAGGTCCTTCCTGAATTCTTGCCTTCATGAATGCCGTCAAGTTTTTTTTCTGTTGCTGCTGCACATACACCTAAGTCCTTGACCTTTTCGCCTCCGGGCTCTCTCCCGCATTTCTTAAACTCCCAGCAATTCTTTTTCATTTTATATTACCCCCCCCTGTTTTATAATCCTGTTACAGGCCTAACAAAATTTATACTTATTATCTACCTATGCGTGCCACGCTGTCAACAAGTCTTGTATGGATTGAGAGTTTTACTATTGACCTCTTATCTTTTAACTTCTATAATGTCCCTTATGCAGAAAAGTATTTTCATGTTAATTGCAGTATCACTTATTCTTTTTGTCAGCGCGGCTTCCTCTGAAGATAAAGGCAATCTTCAAATCAAAAAGCAGCCGGAGATACAGCAGATAAAGCCGAAGAAGCCCGTAAAGATTCATCTCAAGCGCTCTGCTGAGGGCAAATATTCATGGGAACTCACAGGCGATGATGTGGATGAAGTGATCAGTGTTGACAAAAGGCTCAAGAAACTTTTAAAGGTAGAATTAAAGAATGGAGGTTAACGGATGAATAAAATCGTTCTTGCATACTCAGGAGGTCTTGATACCTCTGTTGCAATAAAATGGCTCAAAGAGACGTATAATGCAGAAGTTATAGCCTTTTGTGCAGACCTCGGGCAGGGTGAAGACCTTCAGGCAGTAAAGAAAAAGGCGCTGAAGACAGGCGCTTCAAAGGTCTATGTTGAAGACTTAAGGGAAGAATTTGTAAGGGATTATATCTTTCCCATGTTAAGGGCAAATGCTGTTTATGAGGGAGTGTATCTTCTGGGCACATCCATAGCAAGGCCCTTGATAGCAAAAAAACAGATAGAGATTGCCAAAAAGGAAAAGGCAGATGCTGTTTCCCACGGCGCCACAGGAAAAGGCAATGACCAGGTAAGGTTCGAACTTACCTACTACGCCCTCAAGCCTGATATCAGGGTAATTGCGCCATGGCGCGAATGGCCTTTTGATTCAAGACAGTCTTTAATCAGATATGCTGCAAAAAACGGGATCCCTGTACCTGTCACAAAGAAAAAACCTTACAGCACAGACAGAAATCTTTTCCATATAAGTTACGAAGGCGGGATACTTGAAGACCCGTGGAAAGAACCTCCTTCAGATATGTACACAATGTTAACCCCTCCGGAGAAGGCGCCCAATAAGGCTTCTTATATAGAAATAACTTATGAAAAAGGAAACCCTGCTGCAATAAACGGGAAGGCCCTGAGTCCGGCAAGGCTTCTTGAAAAACTGAATTACATCGCCGGCAAAAACGGGATAGGAAGAGTTGACATGGTAGAGAACAGATATGTCGGCATAAAATCAAGAGGCGTGTATGAAACACCCGGCGGCACAGTCCTTCATGCTGCGCATAGGGCCGTCGAATCAATAACCCTCGACAGGGAAGTCATGCATCTCAGGGATTCATTGATCCCAAAGTATGCTGAACTGATATATTACGGATACTGGTTCTCGCCGGAGCGAAAGATACTGCAAAATACGATAGATGATATTCAGGAAGATGTAACAGGGGCTGTCCGGCTCAAGCTTTACAAGGGGAATTGTCAGGTTGTTGGAAGGAAATCTCCAAAATCACTATACCACCCTGAGCTTGCAACATTCGAGGCAGAGAAGGTCTACAACCAGAAAGATGCCGAGGGGTTTATAAAACTAAATGCATTACGCTTAAAACTGAGAAGAATAATAAATAAAGGAGGTAATAGACAGCTATAGCATTTTCGCTTTCGCCTCGGCTCTCCTCGGCGAGTCGCCCGAGGCGATGAATCCGATGAGGCGGACATTCTCAATGGGCTATCAAACCGCTCAAATACCATAGCTGCTTATTTATTAATTAACCCGTGTCCGATACTAAATACTGGATTGCGCTTAATGATGTGCCTGATGTAGGCCCTGTAACAGCAAAGAAGCTTCTTGCCCTTTACAGGAAGCCCGAAAAGATATTCAGCGCTTCATACAAAGAGCTTGCCGGCATTCCCGGCATAGGCCCTAAAAAGGCAAAAAATATAAAAGGATTCAAAGGATGGGAAAAGATAGACACACAGCTTAAAACACTTGAAAGCAAAAATGTAAACGTAGTTACACTTGACGACACGGGCTACCCTGAACTACTTAAAAATATGGAAGATTCTCCAATCGTTCTTTACACCAAGGGCACCGTGCAAAAAGAAGACAGGTTTGCCATTGCGGTAGTAGGCTCAAGAAAGTACAGTTCCTATGGAAGGTTTGCCGTTGAGAAATTATCAGCTGAACTCACCTCGCTGGGGTTTACTATTGTGAGCGGTATGGCAAGGGGGATAGATACTCTGGCGCATACCACCGCGGTTAATTCCGGCGGCAGGACCATTGCTGTTTTAGGCTCGGGCATTGATGTGCCGTATCCGCCGGAGAATAAGATGCTGATGGAAAAGATATCCTGCTCAGGATGTGTAATAACTGAGTTCCCGCCGGGCACACAACCTGAAAGAGAAAATTTTCCAAGAAGAAACAGGCTGATAAGCGGGCTGTCTCTCGGAGTGCTTGTTATAGAAGCAACTGCTGACAGCGGCTCATTAATAACAGCAAGCTGTGCCGCAGACCAGGGCAAAGAAGTCTTTGCAGTGCCCGGTAATATTAATTCTGCAAACTCAGCAGGGACTAACGAGCTAATCAAAAACGGCGTAAAACTTGTCCGCAACGTAGAAGATATAATAGAAGAACTCGCGCCTATTCTAAAAGGCTTTATAAAGACAAAGGCAAAAGCCATGGTAGAACTTACAGTTGACGAACAAAGACTTTGTGATATAATGACAGCAGAACCTAAGCATGTTGATGTGCTTTCAAGAGAAAGCAGTATGCCCGCATCAAGGGTGCTCGGAATTCTCCTCGGCCTTGAATTAAAAGGCGTTGCAAAACAAACAGAAGGCAAGAAATTTTTTCTTGTATGAGCTAAATTGCTTAGATTGATTTGGAGGTAATCGAATAAATGAATTCCGTAGTTATTGTTGAGTCACCCGCGAAGGCAAAGACAATAAATAAATTTCTTGGAAAGGATTTCACGGTGAAGTCTTCCATTGGTCATATCCGCGATTTGGTGGAGGGAGAACTTGGAGTGGATGTGAACAACAATTTTCAGCCCAAGTATGAGGTTCCCGCCAAGAAAAAAAAAGTGGTAGCCGAATTGAAAAAAATTGTCAAAGGCGCGGATGTGGTGTGGCTCGCAACAGATGAAGACCGCGAAGGCGAGGCCATCGCGTGGCATTTGTCGGAAGCGCTGGATTTGAGCGAGAATAAAACGAGACGCATTACTTACTCGGAAATTACGAAAGACGCAATTCAAAAAGCTCTTGCAAATCCGAGAACAATTGATAAGAATTTAGTCGACGCTCAACAAGCGCGCAGAGTTTTGGACAGATTGGTTGGCTATGAGATTTCGCCAATCCTTTGGAGAAAAGTGAAGCCTGCGCTGTCGGCAGGAAGGGTGCAGAGCGTTGCCGTGAGATTGATTGTGGAGCGGGAAAGAGAGATACAAAATTTCAAATCCGTTTCATCTTACAAGGTGTCGGCTGTTTTTCTGAATGAGAAAAACGAGATGGTGAAAGCGGAACTGCCGAAAAAGTTCCAAACCAAAGAAGAGGCGAAAGCATTCCTCGAAAAATGCAAAGGTGCGGAGTTCTCCATCGCCAACATAGAGACAAAACCCGCAAAGAAATCTCCATCCGCTCCTTTTACCACTTCAACACTTCAGCAGGAGGCGGGAAGAAAATTCGGATACTCGGTTGCGCAAACCATGCGGATCGCGCAGGGGCTTTACGAGAACGGAAAAATAACCTATATGCGCACGGATTCGGTAAATCTCTCCGACACTGCGCTTGGACAGGCAAAGAACGAGATTGAAAAATTGTACGGAAAAGATTTCCTGAATATCCGTCGTTACAAAACAAAGAGCAAAGGCGCGCAGGAGGCGCACGAGGCCATCCGCCCGGCATATCTAAGCGTTTACAAAATTGAAGGCGATGCGCAGGACCGGCGCATCTATGACCTGATATGGAAAAGAACGATTGCCTCGCAGATGAGTGATGCGCTACTGGAGAAAACCACAGCAACCATCCGCGTGTCAACAACTGAAGAAAAGTTCGTTGCGCAGGGAGAGGTTCTGAAGTTCGAGGGATTTCTCAAGGTGTATCTCGAAGGAAAAGACGAGGAAGACGAGGAAAATGCGGAAGGCATCCTGCCTCCTTTGAAGATTGGCGAGAAGCTCTCAAACAGAGAAATAACTGCCACGGAACGGTTTACCTATCATCCGCCCCGCTACACCGAAGCCACGCTGGTGCGCAAAATGGAGGAACTCGGCATCGGAAGACCTTCCACCTATGCTCCAACCATCTTCACTATTCAAAAGAGAAATTATGTGGTGAAAGAAGACCGCGATGGCGTAAAAAGGAATTTCAGTTGTCTCACCTTGAAGAATGGAAATATCATTGCAGAAGAAAGATCCGAAAACACAGGCGCTGAGAAATCAAAGCTCTTTCCCACTGACATCGGCATGGTGGTGAATGATTTTCTGATGGATAACTTCAAAGACATTATGGACTTTAATTTCACGGCAAAGGTGGAAGAAGAGTTTGACGAAATTGCCGGAGGAAAATTAATGTGGACAAAGATGCTTGCGGAGTTTTACAAGCCTTTTCATAAAACCGTGGCGGATACAGCGGAAACATCCGCGCGCCAGAGCGGCGAGCGCGTGCTCGGCAAAGACCCTGTGACGGGAAAACAGGTGATTGTGCGGCTCGGAAAGTTTGGGCCTATAGTTCAAATCGGGCATCAGGATGACAAGGAGAAACCGCGTTATGCTTCGCTTCGCAAGGATCAGCGCATGGATGCCATCACCTTTGAACAGGCAATGGAGATATTTAAGCTCCCCCGCAACCTCGGTACGCACAAGGGCGATGAGGTGATCGTGAATATCGGCCGTTTCGGCCCGTACATAAAATATCAGGACGGATATGTGTCCCTTCCGAAAGACGAAGACCCGAACACGATTTCGCTGGAAAGGGTGAAGGAAATTCTGAACGGCCCCCGCCTGCCCAAGGTATTGGGCAAGTTTCAGGATGAAGACATCACCGCGGCCACAGGGAGATTCGGCCCGTATGTAAAATATAAAAATATCTTTGCATCCCTCGGCAAAGGGGAAGACCCACTCTGTATAACGCTGGAGCGCGCCATTGAACTGGTGACAGCAAAGGAAAAGAAAGATCTGGATAAAATCATTAAATCGTGGGATGAGGATGCGCGGGTGCGCGTGGTGAACGGCAGATACGGCCCGTGTATCCAGTCCGGGAAAAAATTCTTCCGCATCCCTACGAGCAAAAAGCCGCAGGATATTACGCTGGAGGAATGTCTTGCCCTGTCGGGATTAAACGAGGGAAAGAAAAAACCCAAAGCTGCAAGCGCAAAGGGAAAAACGAAAGTCAAAACCCGCAAAGCGGGATAAAAAAACTGCGGATATAAAGAAGAGGTCAACCCATCAGAAGAGACAAAGGCTTAACTGACAGAAACAGCCCTCTTATCATAGGCATTGGCGGCAGCCATAGCAACGCAGGAAAAACAACAGTGGCAGAAGCACTGCTGAAAAGACTGAGTCAAGGGGTCAAGGAGTCAAGGGGTCAAGGAGTCAAGAAAACGAAACTTAATAAAAACCCTCATTCTCTCGAACCCTCGAACCCTCGAACCCTCGAACCCTGTAATACTTCCTGGGGCGCAATAAAATATACCAAAACAGCCATCTACTCCTCAATAACCGATACCCCTGATATATTGGCACAGGAAAATAAAGACACAGCAAGGCTCCTGAAAGCCGGTGCCGAAAATGTGTTATGGGTTCAGTCTCCGGCTGAAGGGCTGAAAGAGGTCATGCCACTGGCAGTCACCAGGCTTTTGCATCTCAGCGGAATAATCATAGAAGGCAACAGCGCAATTGAGTTTTTAAAACCTGATGTTGTAATATTTATATTTGGAAGAGACGCAGGAACTTTGAAAAAGAGCGCCGTGAAAATTCTTGATATGGCTGACATAATTTTATTTGAGGAGGAGCCCTCTGTGAAATTACCTGTGCGTAAAAAAAAGTTCAAGGTTGCCCTTTCTTCACCCTCAGGGCTTGATGAATGTATAGATTACATACAGGGGCTGTTGAAATGAAAGACAGGGTAGAAGAGGAAGTGGGGAAAAAAGCTATTGAAGGCAGTCTCCCATGCGCCATTGCAAGGATGATTGCAGAAAATCTCGGGGTCTCGTACAAAACAGTCGGCAAGGCTGCTGACAGGCTCAAAATAAAAATCACCGGCTGCCAGCTCGGTTGTTTTAAATGAATACCGGCACAATATTTTTTGAGCTGGCCCTGACTTTTTATTTTGCAGCAACACTTATAAGCATTATTGCGTTTTTTAAAAGCGGAAAAACAATGGAAAAGGTAATGCTTTTACTTGTGGTGCTCGGTTTTATCCTGCATACAATAAGCATTATAGCACGCTATGCAACTGCCGGTTACATACCCATAACAACCCCCCATGAGGCAACATCTTTTTTTTCGTGGTGCAGCGTGCTTTTATTCCTTATCCTTGAATTGCGATACAAGATCGGGCTTCTCGGCTCATTCATAATGCCAATAATATTTGTCCTGATGCTTTCTTCTTCAATGCTTTCAAGGAGTATAAAGGCATTAAGCCCGGTGCTTCAAAGTTATTGGCTCGGCATACATACCGTGCTGGCATTTCTGGGTAATGCCGCATTTGCAATGGCATTCGGAATAGGCATTATGTATCTTGTTCAGGAACGCTACCTGAAATCAAAACACCCCAGCGGATTGTTTCAGAGACTTCCGAGCCTGCAAAGCCTCGATGAAATAAATTACAGATTAATAACAATCGGCTTCCCCCTGCTCACGCTTGCAATAATATCAGGAGCCCTGTGGGCAGACAAGGCATGGGGAGGCTACCTGAGGGGAGACCCGCGGGAGGTATGGGCGCTCATAACATGGCTTATATACGCTATTGTGCTTCATGCAAGGCTCATGGCAGGCTGGAGAGGTAAAAGGGCAGCCATATTGTCCATAATCGGCTTCCTTACAATCCTCATCGCATTTGCCGGCATTAAACTACTAAAAAAAGGGCTTCATGTATTCCTATGAATATTTTTGTTGTAGGACTCAATCATAAAACTGCTGCTGTAGATGTCAGAGAAAAACTAGCATTTAACGGCCAGAAACTCGAAGAAGGGTTAATGAGGATCAAAACCCTTCCGGAGGTGAAAGAGGCTGTTATACTCTCAACCTGCAACAGGGTTGAAATGTACACGAATGTAAAGGACACTGTAAAGGCCTATGAATCAATAAAAGATTTCATCTCTGAATTCCATGGGCTTGACAGGGGCTCTCTCGAAAAATCACTCTATGCCTACGAAAATCTCGCGGCTGTCAAGCATGTCTTCAGGGTCGCGTCAAGCCTTGATTCAATGGTTGTCGGCGAGCCCCAGATACTGGGCCAGATAAAAGACGCCTTCGAATTTGCTCTCCGGAAAAAGACAACAGGCATTCTCCTGAACAAACTCATGAAAAAGGCGATCTCTGTTGCCAAGCGCATAAGGACAGAGACAAAGATCGCTGAAAATGCAGTATCAATAAGCTTTGCCGCTGTTGAGCTTGCAAAAAAGATATTCACAGACCTTTCCACAAAATCGGTCATGCTCCTTGGAGCCGGTGAAATGGCAGAGCTTGCAGCAAAACATCTGGTGAGCAGCGGAGTAAAAGAGGTGCTGGTTGCGAACAGGACTTATGAAACAGGATGCAGCCTCGCAAAGGAATTCAACGGCCGTGCCGTAAAGTTTGAGAATTTCGTTCATGAGATAGCAAATACGGATATTGTTATATGTTCAACAGGCGCATCAAAATACGTCCTCTTGAAAGAGCAGATGCATTATGTCATGAAGGAAAGAAAGCACAAGCCTGTCTTCATCATAGACATATCAGTCCCCCGCAACATAGACCCTGAGATTAACAACATTGACAATGTTTATCTTTATGACGTTGACGACATTCAGGGCGTCGTTGATTCAAACGTACAGGGAAGACAGAAAGAAGCAGAAAAGGCCGAGGCAATAATAACTGATGAGATAGAGACCTTTCAGAAATGGCAGTCATCCCTTGACTCTGTCCCTACTATTATTGCATTGCGTGACAGGGCAGATGCAATCAGGAAAGAGGAACTTGAAAGGTTGCTCAATAAACTTTCAGGCCTTGGAGAGAAAGAAAAGAAAGACATTGAATACATGGCAAATGCAATTACCAATAAACTGATACATCCTCCGACTGCCGCACTCAAAGAAGACGCCGAAGACAAGGACATACTCATAGCGACTATAAAAAGACTTTACGGGTTGAATGAAAAAGAAGAGTAATATCTCACAGGAAAACCTGTAAATCCTTCCCCCTTAAATTTTGGAGATTGGGAGTCATTTTTATTAAATATTGCATTTGTAATTATTTCAAGTTATCATTCTTATATGAATAAAAACCTGTCATAAAATCCAAATAGAAATGCTTAAAAAAACAGACCTGCCCATAATGAATGCACTTACCGAAAACAGCCCGATGGCAATCATCGTGTTCGATATGAACGGCAATGTCATCGAATGGAACCCTGCGGCTGAACACATCTTCGGTTGGACCAAAGAAGAGATTATAGGCAAACCCAATCCCATTGTGCCTGAAGACAAACAGGATGAGTATATCTCCCTCAAGGGTCAGGTAGAGGAAGGGAAGCCATATTCGGGCAAAAACCTGCTGCGAAAAAGAAAAGACGGAACCCTGATATACATAAATATATCTTCGGCCCTGCTATGCGATGAAAAAGGCAGCAAAATCGGACTTGTCGGAATTGCAGAAGATATAACCGAGCGCATTAAGAGCGATGAGAACAGGCGTATTTTCACAGAACTTATAGACGCGTCCCCTGCATCAATAACAGCTCATGATTTTGAGGGAAATTTCCTGTATGCAAACCAGAAGACATTCGATCTTCATGGTTTTACAAAAGAAGAGTTCCTTTCAAAGAACCTTCGTGAAATCGATGTGCCGGCGAGTAAAGAACTTATAGCCCAAAGGATGAAGGAACTCAGGGAAAAAGGCGAGGCTTTTTTTGAAGTTGCTCACTACAGGAAAGACGGCACAAAGTTTCCGCTCAGGGTCTCTGCAAAGACAGGCTTATGGAACGACCGCGAAGTAATTATGAGCATTGCATCGGACATCACCGAGCACAAGAAGGCAGATGAGGCGCTGAGTGAAAGCCGGAAATTCCTGGAGACAATCATAGAGACAGCACCTACCTGAGTTAAGCTCATTACTGCAGACGGGTCTCTGCAGAGAATGAACCGCGCGGGGCTGGAAATGATCGAAGCAGAATCGCTCGAGCAGGTACAGGGCAAATGCGTGTATCCGCTGGTGTCCGAAGAATATCGTGAAGCGTTTAAATCCCTGACAAATGATGTATTCAAAGGCAAATCAGGCACACTTGAATTCAAAATGATTGGGCTAAAGGGGCGTCCTCTCTGGTTATATACTCATGCCGTACCACTGCGAAATGAAAAAGGAGATATCGTTTTAGAGCTCGCAACTACCATCGACATCACCGATCGCAAACTAGCGGAGGAACGCCTCAGGGAAAGCGAAAAATTCATAAGGAACATCCTTGACACCGTTGATGAAGGGTTTATCGTTATTGACAAGGATTTCCGTATACTGACGGCTAATAAGGCATACTGTAACCAGGCAGGTAAGATATGCGATGATGTCATCGGCAATCACTGCTACGAGATATCGCACAAGGCCAACCGCCCGTGCTATGAGGAGGGCGAGGAGTGCGCCGTCCAACAGGTCTTTACGAACGGGGAACCCTATGCGGTGCTCCATAAACATCAGGACCAGAATGGACATATCCTCTACGTGGAGACAAAGACCTTCCCCATCAAGGACACATCAGGAAACGTCACATCCGTAATTGAGACAATCAACAACATAACTGAGAAATACCTGCTCGAGGAAGAGCGGCTCAAGACACAGAAGCTTGAGGCCATCGGGACTCTGGCCGGAGGCATTGCTCATGATTTTAATAACCTGCTGATGGGAGTGTTTGGCTATATCTCCATGGCTAAAACAAAGACCAATGACCCGGAAGAGACCATTTCCATGCTTGAGCATGCTGAAAAGGCCCTTAAAATGTCCGTAAACCTTACTCATCAGCTTCTTACGTTTTCAAAAGGCGGGACGCCGGTCAAAAACATAATAGCACTGCACTCTGTAATAAATAATTCAGTCAAATTTGCCTTAAGCGGTTCCCGGACTAAATTTAAGATTGACATAGACGAAGGTCTTTGTGCGGTTGAGGCTGATGAAGGGCAGATAAGTCAGGTAATTCAGAATATTGTTCTTAATGCTGATCAGGCAATGCCTCAGGGAGGAGTTGTAATGCTCAAGGCAAAGAATATAGAAATGCCGGGGTACAGCAATATGTTGCCTTTAGCCAGGGGAAGGTATGTGGAGATTGCCATACAGGATAACGGAATTGGAATTCCGGAAGGGTTGATGCCCAAAATCTTTGACCCTTATTTCACAACCAAACAAAAAGGAAGCGGTCTTGGACTTGCAACATCATATTCAATTGTAAAAAATCACGGTGGAATGATAAATGTGAAATCAGAACCAGGCAAGGGGAGCACTTTTTATATCTATTTGCCTGCTATCGAAGCAGAACAGCAGGAAGAGATTCGCCCGGCCATTGCCAGCATTTTGAGAAAAGGGAAAATCCTTATAATGGATGATGAAGATGTAGTGAGAATCGTAACTTCAAAAATGATAAAAGACCTGGGACATGAAATTGAGACAGCAGAACACGGGGAAGAGGCCATAGAAAAATATAGAAAGGCCAAAGACTCAGGAGAACCATTCGACATAGTCATTCTGGATTTAACTGTCCGGGGCGGAATGGGAGGGCAGGATGCTATTCAGGAACTTTTAAGATTGGATCCAGACGTAAGGGCCATTGTATCAAGCGGTTATTCTGAAGACGCCATCATGTCGGATTTCAAATCTCACGGATTTAAAGCATATTTAACAAAACCATATGACCAAGCTACGTTAAGAGACATGCTGAATACTTTATTGTAATGACTGATGAATTCATATCCGCACCCCGGCTTATAATCTAAAGCCGCTTTAAACCACTGTCCATTGCTGCGGGAGAAAAAGCCTTTCGTAGGTCATCATTGCAAACCCGGTTTTAAGAGCTATTTCATAACCCTTTTTCAGTTCATCCATGGATTTGACCCCGGGACAGGAATTTATTCAACGGTAACCTCAATAGAATCACCTTTCCTGTCAGGCGCCACAGCCATAATGCTGTGTTTCCCTTTCTCCAGTTTCCAGTAAGTGTGGTACGGCGGGCCTGTCCTTGCATAATGCCTCCCGTCAATAAACCAGTCCATATACTTTATCGGCCTGTAAGAACTGGTTTCGAGTCTTATAACCTGGGCGGTTTTATTTTTATCAATGATAAACCGGTCATGCGGCAATGGATATGTAATGCTTAGCCTGTTATCAGGGTATATATATGTTTCATCCCTGTTCTCTGTCTCGGCCCCTATGGAATAATGGTCCTTTTTATTAACTATAACCTTTGCAGCGTTGCTGGCCTGATTTTCTTTTTGCCCCCTGTTTTTTATCCTTATTCCGGGGAGTTCATCTGATATCAAATCATTTATCTGCTCCTCCTGAAAGACATTCTCGAGATTTCTTGAGAAACCTTTCAGACGATAACTTCCCGCTGAAACCTGTTTGTTTTTTTCGTATATCCAGCCTGCATAGGTTGTAGGCAGTTCATGAAAGTATTTTTCATTCTTATGAAACGTGCAGGTTTCAACAGGCTCTGTTCCTTTAATAAAAAACTCTCCGGTCACATAATTGCAGTAAGGTCCCGGCTTCATGCCGGAGATGCCGCATACCCCGGTCACAGTTACATTCTCGGGCTGGGCATAAGATGAGGGATATGCATTCCCATGAAGCAGATACATTATATCCTTAAAAATCGGGGCAGCGCCTGTTGAGCCGCTGAGCTTTGCCGTCGGCGCGCCGTCGAAATTTCCAATCCACACACCCACTGTATATTCAGGCGTATAACCTATTATCCAGCCATCCCGGTATTTTGTGCTTGTTCCGGTCTTCAGGGATACCCTGAAAGGAAAGTTCAGGTCATGCACGCCACCGAAAATAAGCATCCTTGCTGACGGGTCAGAGAGTATATCTGATATAATGTAAGCAGTTTCACCGGAGAAAACATTATCAGCGGCAGTGTCATCTTCCTTAACATACCGGAGAGGCCTATAGACCCCGCCGTTGGCAAACATCGCGTAAACAGTGACAAGCTGTTCAAGGCTCACCTCTGCATTCCCAATAACAAGGCCCAGGCCATAATGGCCTGCCCCGTTTCTCTGATTATTAATCAGATTTACCCTCCGAAGCAGTTGGTATACAGGTTCTATCTCTATGGCCTCGACCATCCTGATTGCCGAGATGTTGAGTGAATTTCCCAAAGCAACCCTCATTGTTACAGGCCCGTATTCTTTCCTGTCGAAATTATCAGGGGAATAACTGCCGAAAGGCGTCCAGTATCTTCTTAATACATCTTCGAGCAACGAAGATACAGTATAACCCTGTTCAAGTGCCTGGGCATAAAGAAGGGGCTTTATTGTGGAGCCAGCAGACCGAAAAGCAAGGGTTCCATTGTTATATCCGCCGTCCTTTTCAGAATATGAAAACGAGCCGACGGAGACCAATACTTCCATTGTAGGATTATGCACTATGATTGCTGCTGCCTGACTTGCGCCTCTTGATGCAAGACGGGCTCTGTGGGAATTCAGCGCCTTCTCTACTTCTTTTTGAAGGTTGCTGTCAATGGTCGTATAATGTTTGCCGGAAAGACCGGTTCCCCTTGCAATAAGAAGGTCCACAAGATGCTGCGCCTTGTTAGGGAAGGACATCTTCTCATTGAAGACTATCTCGCAGTCCATGGCTTTTTTAAATTCTTCTTCAGTCAGAAAACCCTGTTCGAGCATTCTTGAAAGCGCCCAGTTTTTTCTTTTGAGGAGTTTTACCCTGCTTTTCCCATAGGGATTCAGTTGTCCCGGAGCCTTTGGCAGGGAAGCAAGAACCGCAGCCTCTGCAACTGACAGGCCGGCAACGGATTTGTTGAAATAAATAATTGATGCAAGCTCAACCCCGACAATGTTGTTGCCCATCGGCACACGGTTAAGATATTGTTCCAGTATCTCATCCTTTGAAAGATTTTCTTCAAGCCTGCCGCTTCTGAATATCTCTATTATCTTATCCTTGTAAGTCCTTTCATGGGGATAGATAAGACGCACCACCTGCTGGGATATTGTTGAGGCGCCTGAGACGATTCTTCCCTCCCTCAGATTGTCCCTCAAGGCCCTTATTACCGCCTCAAGATCAACTCCGTTATGGCTGTAGAACCTTTCATCCTCTGCAGCAATAAATGCGTTTTTTACTATATCGGGGATGTCTTTTCCTGATACCCATATATGGCGCTGCCCATTTTCATCAGGAATAAATCTGAGTGTTTCTCCGTTCCTGTCAAGGAAAATCGAATTATCAGGGAATACTATATCCTCCCGCTCTAAACCGCCTTCCTTAGCAAACGAAAAAGAACTAAGAGAAAACAGAAAAACAAAGACAAGACCAATTGAAAGTCTCTTCCCTCTCATCCCCTTTTACCTCTTTCTCCTGGCCTTATTGTCTGGCCTTGATAACCACTTTTTCCATCGGAGTAAACGAGGCTGTATCAGGCCCGTACATTAACTGAATCTTTGTCGAGGGCATAACAAATTCACCCTCACACACAGCCCTCGCATAATAAGAATAGTAATACTGCCCTTTCCACACATAGTCCTTAAATGCAAGAACCCTGTCGTCCCTCATCTCGAAGTGATTCGGCACAAACTTATAAGAGCCGGTCTCATAATCCCAGTCGCCCCAGTAATAATCATCTTCACCGCCATCGTTTCCTTTGCCTTTGGCGCCTACACGCTCCTCAGTCTTTATTGCCGTGTTTATGGCAACAAAACCAGCCGGCAATGGATCATCAAGTACCGCATACCTGTAGCTGTCCTCTGCCTCAATATTTATTTTCACTTTTACAATATCGCCGACTCTTATGTTTTTTGACCCGTCGGTATTTTCGATAGTTTTATGTATCTTAAAACCCTTGGAGTGGCCCTTGGACGCATAATCAACCCTCGGGAATGTCAGGGACAACATATACACCAGATCCATATCCATATCAGCAAATATTGTTATCACGGGTTTCTTGAGAAAAGTGTTTGGTTCAAGTGGATAGGTATATGAACTTTTGGGTTCAAGCACTGCTGTTGTCTCAGGCCATCCTTCCTGTCTGAAAGTAATCTGCACTGGTTTATCAGAAAAGGCCTTTCCTTTAAAGTAATCTCCCAGAGCTACAAGCGCCCAGCCTGTATCGCTTGTTGAAGTCCAGATACCTTGCTTATTCACACCACTTAAAAGTTGTTTGGCCAGCTTCCCAAGAACAGCCTCATCTTTCAAAATTGCAGCTCCTGCAATCAGGGAAATTGCCGGCTCGCGGTAATACGCATAAAAGCTGTAATCTCCCTTGCCTTCCCATCTTTTTTCTATAATCGCAATTGTGCTTTCCACAAGTTCTTTATCAGGGAGATGATGCCCAAGCTTGGCTGCAAGCAGCACAAGCAAAGCCCCTTCCCTCGGCATATTCTTTATATCCTTATAAACCTCTCTGAAAAGATTTGCATCAAGAGAGTTATTCAGCGCCAGAAGATACACTGCATAACCCCTGAAGGCATTGTTATTCTTTCCCTCTTCTTTCATCGTCTTATCAAGATATTGCATGACTCTGTTCATCCTGTCTTTCGGAATATCAAAGCCGGCAAGCTTTGCATGTGTAAGGGCAGAAGCGGCATAAACTGTTCCCCACATATCAGGATGCATGTTCCCGGGCCAGTATCCAAACCCGCCGGTATTCGTCTGCATGGAAAGGAGCCTTTCTATCCCAGGCCTGAGAAACTTGTCTGTTTCTTCAATATTGATATCTGTAATCAAACCTTCTTTTATCAGGCCCCTCAAAGCAGAAAGAGGCATGATCCCGGAACTTGTCTGTTCTATACATCCATAGGGATATTTAAGCAGATATCTGATCCCCTTGGACATCCTGAGAAATGGAGAGCCCGATATATTCAGAACAGCCTTTACATCATCAGGATTAAGCTCATTCCAGTTAATTCTGTCAGTCCCTTCAGGGAAGGTGTAAGTAATTTTTGCTGCATTCTTTATTGTGCCGAATATTACATCATTCCACAGGAGATAACCTGATTTGACCGGAACCTTAATTTCTACAACATCTTTTTTGCCGTCAAAATCTCCGGCAAAAATGACATTTGAAGTTCCGGGTTTTACTGCTTCTCCTTCTATAGAAATAAGAGTTCTGTCAAGAGATTTCACAGGGAAATTCACAGCGCCGGCAGACATATTAATCAGGCTGTCATTATTGAGATTGAGTTTTACCGTGCCTGACTTGTTTGTCTTGTTAAAGGCAGATATGGAAAACTTGAACCTGTCGCCTTTTGTAAAGAACCTTGGTGTCCCGGGCTCGATATAGAAATCTTTTACAACCAACAAACTGCGCTGGGATGAAGCGAACCGGCTTCCTTTATCACATGCCACTGCATATACACGATAACTTGTCATGGTATCAGGCAGTTTAAACTTTACCTCGGCATTGCCACTCCTGTCAGTCCTGACCGACGGGTTGAAATAAGCAACCGGCCTGAAATCCTTTCTTATCTTGCTTGTCGCAAAATCCCTGCCGCCATTTGAGCCGTCGCCGCCTGTCAGGCGTTCATTCCGGATATATCCGAAAGGCGTCTGTTTTAAAAGCTCCGAGCGAAGCTCGCCGGTGAATACGGATAACGGCGCCGTGAATCTGGAGAGTATTTCGAGGGAAGGAGTTTTAAATCCTGTGAGAGCAAGGACACTCTCATCCACCACGCATACTGCCATCTCGGTTTCAACGCCCTTGCCTGAATCATCCTTTGATGAAAGTTTCAGTGAAAACTCAGATGCAGGCTCTGTCTTCATCTCATGCTCATCCCCGTTTACTGCTATCTTCAGGTTATTGACTGCCTTTTTAATGTCCACATTTACAACTCCGAAGAGAAAACCCGGGGCTTCATCATCAAACTGCCCGTTATAAACAGGGAAATCACGGCGTGAAGCAACCCCCAGGAATGAGATGTAAACATTTGGCTCAAAGGTCTTATCAACCGGGATCTCGACAAATTTTTGTCCGGCCTTCAGTTCAATATTGCTGTATTGCAGGATGCCTTTTCTTTCTATAGTCATGAGCAAAGACGAGAGCTGCTTGTGAGGATTTACAAAAACCCTTATCTTGTCTCCGGGAGAGTATTCTTTCTTTTCAGTAAAAACGGAAAGCTTCTCAAAATTCCTGTCGCGGTTTTCATATTCATACCCGTAGAAAAATCCCTCTACGTTATACATAGCGCTCGAGGTGTATTCCCTGCCATCCTTTGCCTTGTAAGTGAATTTCAGAATATATTTCCCGCCGTTCGTAAAATCGAAATCAAAGGCAGTCGCAGCCTTTTCGATATTCAGGCTTGTAGAAAGCTGTTTCCTGTATACCTCCTTGTCTTCCCAGTATACTCCTCCGCTTTCATTCCGCTTCCTCACATAGACATATTCTTTCCTCATGACATCAACGTTTACAGCGCCGCTTTCTATACGCTTGCCGTTTTTATCAATTATAATTACCTTCAAAACCTGTGAATCTCCGGCCCTGACCACAGTGTCATGCGAGCTTATCCCGAGCAGATATTCAGGCTCTTCCTGATATACAGCGGTTTCCGTAGATGCCCTTCCGTCAAAATCAACAACAGTTGCTACTAACTCGATCCCATACACCCCGGAAACAACCTCTTTGCCTAAAGGTATGGTTACTGTCAATCTGCCTTTATCATCAAGTATGGACTCGCCGCTCTCGAGAAGTTCCTGTCCGCTCTCTACGGTATTGCCGAAGAGATAATCCGAATGTTCCTTGCGTTTGAAATTTGTGTTTGTATAATAGGCCTTCCATCTCAGTTTGCCGTGCTTTACAGGACCTCCCGCATAATAAACCCCGGAAATATTGCACGTCAGGAGGTCAATTTCCTTATTCAGATTTATGTAGCTCTCATCTTTTTTCTTTTCTTTCTTGAAGAGTATCTCCACAAAATGGCGCGGCGCGCGGAATTCCTGCACCTCGAATGTGCTGCTCGCAACTCCCCTGCTGACCTTTGCCTTATGTCTTCGATGCCCATCTTCCCTCTCTTCCTCCTGCTCTCTTTCTGAAACCGATGCGCCTGCTCCGGTCCCTTCAACAAACTTCATATTGACTGTATAAGTTCCAAGAGGGAAATATGGTTTAATCTCAAGAGTATCGCTTGCGGTTCCAAACTCTGAAAGTGATATATCTTTCCTGAAAACCTCTTCATCCTTTGAATTTAAGATTGTAAAGACCGGCCTGGTACCTGAGGGCGGCAAGATTTCTCCATCCTTATACTCCCTCACAGTGCCTTTAAAGAATACTTTTTCACCGGGCCTGTATATCCCCCTTTCAGTGAAGACATGGCCTTTCAAGAGAATGGCTGTATCACCCAAATAACGGGTCTGAGTTACCCAGTCGGGCTTGATTGTTCCACTCTGTTTTATCTCTATAAATGAAATATCAGAAGCAGAAGCTGCAGCAATGAGTCCGATATTCTTTAGAGAAACTGAAAATGTATCGCCCGTTCTGTTCCCGTCGAATGAGAATCTCGTTCTGTTTTCCATATTTTTAATAAAGAGAACGCCGTTTTCATCCGTCTTCCCAAGCGGAATAATATCTGAATCACCCATAAAGGCAAGCAGAGACACATCTTTCAGCGGCCTGCCGGTATTCAGGGAAGTTGCCCATATAAGCATGGAGTCGTCTGATATCTTATAGGTAATTCCCATGTCGGTAATCCTGAAAAGCCTGACAGGGCTGCCGGCCTTCTGGTCACTTCTGTTGCTTTTTAAATGGATGATTTCTATGGCCCCTTTTTCTTTATCAGCCCTGAAGCCGAGGGGAATGGAGAATTGATGGGCATTGTTTTTCTCTTTCCCGGGGAAAAAAAGCTGGCTGTCTTCGGTAAAATCCCCAAGAAAGCGCACAAGGTCAGGATTATTGGCAAAAAGGCTTTTTATTGCCTTATATTTTTGATCAAGGTTTTTCTTAAGTTTTTCAAAAGAAAAATCTGTTTTCTGTTTATCAGCCGCCTGTGGTGTGGGAGGCGCAACTTTAGCGGCTTTCACTGCCGTATACTCTTTTATCTCTTTAAGCGCTGCAGGTATTAATACCGCCGGTATCCGGAGCCCCTGAAAGAGCAGTTCATCAACATTGGTCGCGCCTGCATGGATCATCTGCCTGCTGTCCCTTTCGATTACTGTCTCATTTTCTACAAAATGAATTTCAGGCTCTACATCAGGCATTCTGAAGGCATTTAAGGTCCTGGTATATTTACGGCCTTTGCACTCAAGGTTTTCGGGTATTACTACTGTATAATCCTGCCCGGCCTTAAATTCTCCCTTGATAGAAACTACATTATTATTTGAATGGCTGTTATGCCAGTTCAGCCTTGCAGGAGGAAATACCTTCAAGGAATTTTTGAGATTATTAAAGTCGCAGGTCTCCGTAAAGGTTATACTGACGAAGCCTTCTTTTAGATTCGGTTCTATTTTTGATATCGTAAAATTTTTAGCCTGTTCAACAGGTTTTGTCTGTTCGCTTTTCTTTGCATTATCTGAGGGGAACAGCCAGTCCAAAAGGCCTGCATGGCTTTCCCCCGGAATAATCCAAAAAGCAAGGCAAAACATTATGACAATAAAGATAGCCCTAAACTGTGTCTCACATCTGCCTGATTTTAATATTCTCATTGATATGCCTCCTTATGAGCGTTAAAAAATCTATTGCCCTTATAAAATTTAACAACCAAGAGACTCACATCGGCGTCTTTATTCTGTCTGATGCAGCATACACGCTCTTCCCGTCCCCATAATACGAATCATAAACGTGCTGATACGCCATAGCACATTTTTCCTGATAAACCTCGGGCGTATAACTTTCGGGAAGTGTCTCATCAAGGACTGTTTCTATCGTAAATTGCACTTCTGCTCTCGTCTGTTGTTTCCTTCGCCAGTCAAGTACCAGTTTCTCATTGTTGAGGACTCTAAGCAGTTTCTTTGCAGCGAGCTTAACCTGATCTGTCTCTTTCTTGATTAATTTCGGTTTTTTCAGGAGGTCGAATAATGCCAGTTCTTCTTCCGATAAATTCTCTTTAATGCCCCGCTGCTCTTCCTCATCCAGCTTTTTCACGAAATCGAGCAATTCTTCGAAGAGATTTTCAATGTTCATTGAGCCTGAGTTATATTCAGCAATCATCTTCTGTAATTTCTCAAGAAGTCCCGCTCTCATTTTATTAAGCCGCACGAGCTTTTCAAGCTTTCCCCTTATCACAGCCTCAAGCATTGCAACCTGCGTATACTTTTTCTTACCCTTATCAAATTTCTTTTTCAGCGCTTCAAAATCTATCCTTGAGAGGTCTATTTTCTTTTTTCCATATAAGGCGCCATGATGATCTTCATACCCTATTACCTCAACTGTCTCATTAAGCAGGTCTTCAAGCTTTTTCTTCACTTCACTTATATCAACATCCTCTCCAATAATCGACCTTATCCTTTCAGCAATCACCCTTATCACAGAACATATATCAGCATATTTCTTTGCATCAGGGTCAGGGAGGATTGCCTTAAAGAGCTTGTCTGCTTGTGAAGCAAGAGTAAGATACAGCCTCCTTGTCTCGTCATTCACCAGAAGTGCGTCTGTTGCATCGCCTATGTACTTAATCTGCATAAGCCTGTCGCTATCTGCTATTTTTCTGATATCTGCATTGTTTTTCTCGCATACTTTCTCTGTCTCAGCAATTGCCTTCTCAAGCTCTTTTATAAGTTCAGCCTTAGGCTTCACAGGAGAATCAACATCACCGCCTTCGCCGGGGCCATAGATTGCCAAGGCCTTCTGGAGGTTTCTGAATATTCCGCAATAATCAACGAGCAAACCATTTACCTTGTCCCTGAAAACCCTGTTAGCCCGCGCAATAGTCTGCATAAGTGTATGGTTTTTCATAGGCTTATCAAGATACATTGTCGAAAGGCATGGAACATCGAAGCCGGTCATCCACATGGCACAGACAAAGACAATCCTGAAAGGGTTGTCAGGGTCTTTAAACTTGTTTGCTAAATCTTCTTTAACCATTCTTCGCCTGTGTTTTTCTATTTTAAGGCCGAGCTTTCTGAATTTCTCTATCTCGTTCTGTTCCTGGCTCACAACAACAGCCATATCAGTATCTTTCATGTAGCCAATCTGCTTCTGAATTTCTTCCTTGCCCTCTTTTGCTTTCTTAACCTGTTTTTTAAGGTCATTAATCGTTACAGTCCAGTATTTCTGCACCTTCTCATACATCTTCACAGCAGTAGGCTTGTCTATGGAGACGACCATAGCCTTACCCTGATATCCACGGTTCAGAAAGTGCTTTACAATATCTTCTGCTATCTTCTCAAGCCTGTCATCACGGGTGATGATATGGTATTCACGGCTGAACTCGCGCTGGAGCTTCTCTTCCTGCTCAGGCGAAAGCATTGCTTCTTCAAGTATCTGCTCAATGCCCTCCTTCATCTCGGATTCATGAAGCTGCACTTCTGGTATCCTGTTTTCATAGTAGAGAGGGACAGTTGCATTATCGTCTATTGACTGCTTGAAGTTATAGACACTGACATAATCTCCGAAGGTCTTTCTCGTAAGCTCCTCTCCTACAATCAAAGGCGTGCCTGTAAATGCAATGAAAGCAGCTCTTGGAAGGGCTGTCCTCATGTTCATGGCAAGGGTATCGTACTGTGTCCTGTGCGCCTCATCTGTGATAACGATGATGTCAGCCCTGTCTGAAACCATGTAATCTATATCTCCAAACTTGTGGATGATAGTAAAGATATTCCGATGGTCTTCCTTGAGAAGCTGTTCAAGATGCTTTCCGCTTTCTGCGTGGACTTCCTGCTCAGTAACAGCGCCGACCTCTGCAAAGTTCTTGTATATCTGCTCGTCAAGCTCTTTTCTGTCTGTAACTATGAGGAAGGTATAATTCCCCTCGAACTTTCTCAAAACCTTCTGAGAGAAAAATATCATAGAAAAGCTTTTTCCGCTTCCCTGCGTATGCCAGAAAACACCAAGCCTTCCCTGATTCGCCTTCATCCCTTTGAATGAATTAACGACATTGTTTACGCCGAGATATTGATGGTTCTTTGCGATAATCTTTGCGAGGCTTCCTCCTGCATCTTTATAGAGGATGAAGTTTTCGATTAAATCGAGGAACTTTTTCTTTTCGCAAGTGCCTTTGATGATTGTTTCGATTGATACTACGCCCTCTTCGCCTTCGCTGTTAATCTTCTTCCATTCGCTGAAATGCTCAAAGTCTGCGCTGATAGTACCTATCCTGCTTTCAGAGCCGTTGGAGAGAATGATGGCAGCGTTGTACCAGAAAATCTGAGGGATTGTGTCTTTATAGTCAGTAAGGTTATCTTTGAAAGCATTTTCGAGTTTTTTATGGACTGCCTTAAGTTCTATAAAGATTAAAGGTAAGCCATTCACAAAACCCACAAGGTCAGCCCTTCGCTTGTACATCTCGCCAGTTATCCAAAACTGAGAGGCAAGAAAGAAGTCGTTGTTATCAGGCTCATTGAAATCAATAACTCTTACTGTCTCATCCGCCTCAGTCCCGTCCTTTTGCCTGACCTTGACCTTTACGCCATCGCGGATAAGCTTGTAGACTTCACGGTTTGCAGTGACCGGGTGCAGGATGCTCCTGTCGCGGGTAAGTTCCTCGATTGCCTGTTCAATGGCGTCGATTGGGAGAGAGGGATTTAACTTTATGAGAGCTTGTTTTAGTTTTGGTTTGAGTACAATATCAGTTGAAGTCTCCCTGCCAAGAGTACCGCTTGAGCCAAAGGTTTCGTTATAGCAGTCCTGATGCGCATAGCCGAGAGACTTGAACAGCTCTATGGCCGGTTGTTCAATGAGATTTGTTTCGGAATATAAGCTCATCAATTGCCCCTATAAGTTTATAAGTATCTTTAATTGGACATCTCATCTATTATTTAATAAACTAATCATAGACTCATCCACCAGCGAAAGCGTAAGCGTGGAAGGAGATGTGCCGTTCTCTTGGGAACGGCATTACCATTTTTAAAGCTTATCATTATATTTCCTTGTGAGGCTTCTTCTGCTTGAATCCCCATCCACGTAAAATGCTGTGAGCAAAAAATATACAGTTCCCCAACTCTTATTTAACTTCTTGAAAACAAGAACATAATCATGATCTTTTAACCAAATGTATGTCTCGATACGTTTTGCTACTTTATAATCCCAAAATAAGATTGCTCTATCACTGCAGTTGTCAATGCAGGCTCTGCACCACGAAAGCCTTTCTGCCCTTCTGAAATCAGGAAGTCTTTCGTCTACCTTTTCATTGTCTTTTGTTACAAGATGCCAGAAACCTTCCTCATATTTCTCACCTCCAAGTTTTGTCCTGTCCCACCAGACCTGCGCTCTATTCAACCTCGGTTTTCCATCTTTAATGTCAGTTACGAAGATTGCATAAAGCCGGGTTACGGTATCATCCCAAACACCATCAACTGAAACCAGATCAGGGAGCCATGATGGAAGGCTACTCATTATTGTTCTCCGAAGCCTGCCATCTGAAAAGGTTCATCTTATTTTCACGATACAAAGTGGTTTGAGTAAGGGAGTACCCGGACCTCTCTTTCATTCTTGCAATTAAGGCTTCTTTAGCTTCATTTCCACTCAGCCCACGGTTTAGATATGAAATAGCGCCGATAAGGAGGTCGGCAAGCTGAAGAATCTGTATATCGTGAGAATGAACCAATTGCATAAACTCTATAATACTTCTTTTAAAATCATACTTCTCATTACTCAGGACTTCATGAAGCTTTTGGACTTTCCTATTTCCTCTTGTATCCTTGATATCAAGATATACTCTGTACCTGTAATCAGGACTGATAATAACTTTAAGCATGTCGAAGTACATTTTGTAGTACCAGTCATCATGAGTCTGACTAAATTCTGAATGCTTGAGCTTTGACTTGTCAGGAACTATCAATGCCCTGAAGTGCAGATCATCGTCATCAAAGAAATAATCCACCACGTCAAGATAAAAGTCCCTCTTGGAAGGTGATACCTTTGTCCATTTGATTTCGAATTCCTGCGTCAGCCCATGCTCCTTTTTTTTCTCACGGATGCGCCTGGATATCTCCTGTGCTTTGTCTTTGAGACACCATATCGCACCTAACACCATTACCTTCTGCCCGTCATTCTCAAGGTAACAGCTTTCATCACAATATATGTTAAAAATATCACTCATTATTATGCCCCCATTCCTTGAATATCCATCTTCTCTACATCAACCTCCCCGCTGATTAATTTCGGCAAGAGGAGATCGCGGGTTCTGCGGAGAATCATATTTTGATTAACAAGCAATTCGATTCTTCGCCTGATTGGTTTTACAGCATTATCAAAATTTTCCATGATCTCAGAAGTGGGAATATTGATAGATAGCTTCACAATGTTTTTAACGTTTAAGCTATCCATAATGGTACCTCTATCAGTTTTCTTCAAAACCTCAGATTCCATATGAGGTGATAACAGATATTGAATTAAAAAAGGTGGCGTTATGAATTTTTTATTTGCTCTAACTGCTGTCATATTTCTTCCTAAAGCTGCTTTTATTCCTTGCGGAATTTGAGCAACAGCAGCAATTCGCCCAACGTTTGTAACTACACAGTCTCCCTCGGAAGCTTCAATTCTGCGCGTCCAAAGTTCATAGTCTTCATCTGCAATATAATACTTTTTTGATAAATCGAGTTTTCCTCCCTCACTTATATTGAATAATTGGAGAAGAAATTTATTCCCATTCTCAATCTCTTTGGGTTTCTTGGAATGAAGACAGTCGATGACGTCTGCCACTTCCTGCATTTCTTTCACCGCCCACCCCTCCGGTATCATTCCCAATTCGGATTTAACCATCTTTATTTTCTCATGCCCCGGAAAGCGGAAGTTGACTAACCATTCCTTATAAATAGCCTGCGCCATTTCCTCCAGAATCTTTATCCGCCTGTTGTTGTTTTCAATCAGGTCATCGTAGGCTGAAAGAATGGTAGCGATTTTTTGCCTGTATATGGGAAAAGGTATTTGAAATCCCTCTATATCATCTTTTCTGAGATTTGGAAATGTTCCGCCTCCAGCATTCTTTAATAAGGCATCTAATTTCACATCAAGGCAGTATTTTATGAATCTTGTATCCATTTCCGTCTTCCCTGCAATAGAGCAAACGCCACGTCCTAAAGAATATCTTTTATCAGCCCAATTCATTCTGCCAGTCGTAGAACCTCTGACACAAAAAATAAGGTCACCTTTTTTGCATTCACGCTTTGAATCTGTAGTAAATAGGGTGCAGTTTGGATAGAAGTCACCAAATTCTGTTGGTCCATTCAATAAGGGGCCTCCCTCACCAATGGTGTTGTAGGTTTCTCCCTTCGGAGATAATCCCATTGTTATCGTTGCTACGCTGCTTATTGGCACTTCACTTTCACTCATCGTGCCTCCAGCATCTTCCCAACATTCTCCCCGATTTTGTCTTCAAGCTCTCTTGCTTCAGCATTTAGCCGCTCCAGTTCCTCATTCAGCTCTTCAAGTCTTTCATGAAAATCAATTCCGTCGTCTTCTTTCTCTGTAACCCCGACATACCGCCCCGGATTTAGGGAATATCCATGCTCTTTGATTTTCCCGATTGTCTCAACCTTGCAGAGACCATCTATATCTTTGTACTTCCCTTTCGGGAAATGCTCTTTCATGAGCTTTTCGCTTCCGGCGTCAGTCTCGATGTCTTCACCTCGATAAAGCCGCACGATGTTCGAGATAAACTCTATCTGCTCTGGCAGAAAGTCGCGGTGGGCACGGTCAATCTGGTTATAGATATGCCGGGCGTCTATGAACAGCACTTTATCTTTGCGCTCTATCTTCTTTTTGCCTTTATCAAGAAACCAGAGAGTGCATGGAAGGGCAACGGTATAAAAGAAATTAGAGCCGATGGAGATCATCACATCTACAAGGTTCTCCTCTATCATCCTCTGCCTTATCTCAAGCTCTGACTGCCTTGCATCGCTTGCGGAGTTTGCCATCACAAACCCTGCCCTGCCGTTATTATTCAAAGCGCTAAGGAAAATCTGTATCCATAGATAATTGCCATTGTCAGGCCTGGGAAGGCCATAAGGGAAGCGTTTGTCATCCTTTAGCTTTTCCTTGTCAATGCCGTTCACATTGAATGGAGGATTTGCCATAACAAAATCGAACTTTCCGACTGAGCCGTGGATATCTTCGTAATAAGTATTGCCCTGTTTGATATCTCCTGAAAGCCCATGCACAGCAAGGTTCATCTTGCAAAGCCTGATCGTCTCTGCTGTCTTCTCCTCTCCGAAAACGCTAATCTCAGCGCTTGGCCTTTTCTTGTGCCGCTCAACAAACTTTGCGCTCTGAACAAACATGCCGCCTGAACCGCAGGCGGGGTCATAAATTCTTCCGTGAAAAGGCTCAATAACATCCACTATGAGTTTGACTATAGAGGTGGGAGTGAAAAACTCTCCGCCCTTTTTCCCCTCACTCGCTGCAAACTTGCCGAGGAAATATTCATATATCTTCCCGAAAACATCGCCTTCCATGTCCATGGGAATGTTCGAGAACTGCTTGAGAAGAGCGACAAGAGTATCGTTTTCGAAACGGGTGTAGGTCTGGGGAAGAACGCCCTTAAGCTCATCATTTTCAGCTTCAATAGCCTTCATGGCGTTATTGACTGCTTTGCCTATATTCTTCCCTTCAGGGAGATTGAGAAGATATGAATAACGCGCCTCTTCAGGCAGATACATCACGCCCTTTGCCTGATAATCCGCCTTGCCTATTTTTCTCCGGCTACCGGCAGGCTGCTTTTTAGTTATCTCTTTTTCAGCCTCTGTGAACTTATGGTCGGCATAGCGGAGAAAGATTAGGCCGAGAACAGGAACCGAATATTCCTGTGAGGAAAGCTGCGAATTCGCCCTGAGCTGGTCAGCCGCAGCCCAAAGCTTTTTTTCTATTTCGTTATTATTTCCGATTGCCATCTTAAACCACTGTCCATTGCTGCGGGAGAAAAAGCCTTTCGTAGGTCATCATTGCAAATACATCTGTCATGCCGGCGATAAAATCACAGACCATCCTGTGTTTATTGAGCTTTTTCCCGGCAGGAATGTCCTGGAAAAGTTCCTCAATATGCTCAAGGTAATAGCCATATAAATCCCTGAGGATTTTTTTTGCCTTTCTAAACTCTTTCCTTATTTTGTCACTCTCATATACGCTCTCATAAAGAAAGTCCCTCAGCCTGTATGTTGCCGCTGAAACATCCTCGCTCATACGTAATTCCTCAAGGTCTGTTTTCAGGGATTGATATATAAAGTCTTTCACCATCACATCTATTCTTTTTGAATGTGTCTCGCCAAGAACCTTCGAAATCTTTTTTGGTATATCCGCCTTTCTTACAACCTCTGCCCGCAGGGCGTCGTCGAGGTCATGGTTAACATAGGCTATGATATCCGACACACGCACTACCTGCCCTTCAAGCGTCATCGCCCTCTCTGCCTTCAGTTCAGGGATGATCATGCCCTTACCCTTGGAGTGCTTTACAATCCCGTTCCTGACTTCATAGGTAAGATTCAACCCCCTGCCTTTCTGTTCAAGAAAATCCACGACCCTGAGGCTCTGCTTGAAATGGTCAAAGCCTCCCGGATGTATTTCCCTTAGTATTGCCTCACCTGCATGTCCGAACGGAGTGTGGCCGAGGTCATGTCCGAGTGCGATAGCCTCTGTCAGGTCTTCATTCAGCCTTAAGGCCCTTGCAATAGTCCTTGCAATCTGTGATACCTCAAGCACATGCGTAAGCCGTGTTCTGTAGTGATCTCCTCTTGGCGCAAGAAACACCTGTGTCTTGTGTTTCAATCTTCTGAACGCCTTTGAATGGATAATCCTGTCCCTGTCCCGCTGGAAGCAGGTCCTTATCTCATCTTCTTTTTCAGGCCTTGCCCTGCCTTTGCTCTTGTTGCTCAGGCCTGCCCCCGGGTGAAGGGTCTTTCTTTCTATCTCTTCTGTCTGTTCACGAATTGTCATGGATAAGTTTTCTCTTCTGAAAAGCCTAAAGTTTAGAAAAGTATATCAAAGAAGTTCAAAAAAGTCATTGCAAGATATAATATTCAATGAGCGAAAATGTTATGTCCTGCCTTTCATGAAATTTACGACCATGAAGATATGATAGAATGATTTTAACGCGGGAGGTTCTTATTTCTATAAAAATAAAGAGAATGATATATGTAGTTATCATAGGTCTGGTTCTGGGTTATCTGTTCCTTGTCGGCTTTGTATATATAAGACAGGGAAGCATGCTTTATTATCCCTCAAGAGAAATTGAGGCGACCCCAGGGAACATAGGGCTTGATTTCGAGGAGATAACCCTGAAGACAGAAGACGGGGTTGATATTTCTGCATGGTATATCCCCGCAGAAGCTGAAAGAGGAGCTTTGCTTTTCTGCCACGGGAATGCAGGAAATATTTCCCATCGCCTGGATTCCATCAGAATATTTCACGACCTTAACCTGAGCGTTCTTATATTTGATTACAGGGGTTACGGAAAGAGCAAGGGGTCTCCAGCAGAAGAAGGCACATATATTGATGCAGAATCAGCATGGGACTATCTTGTTAACGTCAGACACGTTAAGCCTGAGAAGATTATATTGTTCGGCCGATCCCTTGGAAGTGCAATAGCAGCAGAGACAGCAATCAGGCGTAAGGCAGGAGCAATTATAATAGAATCTGGATTCACATCCATCCCTGACCTCGGAGCAAAGTTCTTCCCACAGCTGCCGGTAAGGCTCATATCCCGGTATCACTATTCAACAATTGACAAGGTCAGCATGATTGATATCCCCAAGCTCTTCATTCATAGCCGGCAGGATGAGCTTATACCATTTGAACAGGGCATCAGGCTTTTTGAAAAGGCAAGCGCGCCAAAAGAATTCCTACAGATAACAGGCAGTCATAATGACGGGTTCTTAATCTCAGGGAAGATTTATATTGACGGCCTGAACATCTTCATCACAAAATACCTCCAATAAAAGATTTTTCATAATCAGCTGATAAACAGGCAGATATGGGATTTGAATCGAGAATGAGCGAAAACACTATGTATGCATATTTTCTACTCTATAAAACCACATCACCAAAATAAATATATGTTAGAATAAAGAACCATGTTCCACGATATCCATGAAGAGTGCGGTGTTTTGGGCGTATACGGCCATCCCGAGGCATCCAATCTTACGTATCTCGGCCTGTATGCCTTGCAGCACAGGGGGCAGGAAGGCGCGGGAATATGCTCTTCTGACGGAAGACATCTTCATCTTGATAAGGCAATGGGGCTTGTTGCTGACATCTTCAGCGAAAAGCGCCTGAAAAAACTCCCCGGCCATATAGCCATTGGCCATAACCGTTATTCAACAGCAGGAAGCAGTATACTGAAAAATGTTCAGCCTATAATGGCAAATTTTGCCTTAGGACCGCTGGCAATCGCCCATAACGGCAATCTTGTGAATGCAATAGGACTCAGGGAAGAACTGGAAAAAGACGGCGCAATATTCCAGTCAACATCTGACAGCGAGGTAATAGTCCACCTTATAGCGCATTCAAAAGACGGCGATTTTTATGAGAGGGTTATTCAGGCATTAAAACAGGTAAGCGGTGCATTCAGCCTCCTTATACTCAGGGAAAAAGAGCTTATTGCTGTAAGAGATCCTTATGGGGTGAGGCCTTTGAGTCTCGGCCAGGTTGACGGCGCTTATGTCGTTGCATCGGAGACCTGTGCCCTCGATCTTATTGGCGCCACATATATCCGCGACGTAGAGCCAGGCGAACTGCTGATTATTAATGACAGCGGCCTGAAATCCATGAAGATGTTAACTTCTCCAAGGCAGGCCTCATGCATATTCGAGTTCATATACTTCTCAAGGCCTGACAGCTATATCTTCGGAGGCCAGAATGTGAATGAGATGAGAAAAAAATTCGGAGCACAGCTTGCAAGAGAGGCGAATGTTGACGCCGACCTCGTTATTGCAGTGCCTGATTCAGGCGTCCCGGCAGCAATAGGATTTGCAGAAGAAAGCAAGCTGCCCTTTGATTTCGGCCTTATAAGGAATCATTACATAGGCAGGACCTTCATAGAGCCAAAACAGAACATAAGGCACTTTGGCGTAAAGATAAAACTTAATCCGGTAAGAAAGCTCCTTGAGGGGAAAAGGATTCTGGTAATTGATGACTCAATAGTAAGAGGGACCACAAGCAAGAAGATAGTAAAGATGCTGCGTGAAGGCGGAGGCGCAAAAGAGGTCCATATACGAATAAGCTCTCCTCCTACTGTGGGGCCGTGTTTTTACGGCATTGACACGCCTACAAGACACGAGCTTATTGCATCTTCGCATAGCGTTGAAGAGACAAGGAAATTCATAACTGCTGACACTCTTGCCTATCTGAGCCTTGAAGGGCTGAAGAACATAGTCCCGGAATCGCATAACTTCTGCACAGCCTGCTTCGACAACAACTATCCGATAAGTTTCCCCGGCGAAGAACTGGAGCAAATGGAATTGTTTTTAAAGTAAGTTATTTCTTTTCGCACCATTCCCGTGCATTCTGGAATAACTTCAGCCACGGTGATGCCTTGAGTTTTTTCTTCCAGTCCTCCGGCATCCAGGCCCATTGCCATTTGAGGAATGTCCTTTCAGGGTGCGGCATTATAGCGAGGTGCCTTCCATCAGGAGAGCATAGGGCTGCTATGCCATTAGCAGAGCCGTTAGGGTTAAATGGATATGTATTTGTTATCCTGCCGTTATCATCAACATAACGGACAGGAGCAAGGGAATCTTTCTCCACTTTCTTGAGAATGTCTTTCTTTGGGAAATATGCCCTCCCCTCCCCATGCGCGACCCATATCCCAAGCGTTGAGCCTTCCATGCCTTTGAGCATAATTGAAGGGCTTGGAAAAATTTTCACTGTGGAAAATCTTGATTCAAATCTCCCTGAGACATTATGGATAAACCTCGGCTGGTATTTGTCTTCTATCCCCTGCCATGGAACCCATCCGAGCAAAGCTGCGAGCTGACATCCATTACATACGCTGAGGCTGAATGTGTCAGGCCTGTTATAAAACTTTTGGAACTGTTCATAAATCTTTTTATTGAACTTAATAACACCTGCCCAGCCCTTTGCTGAATCAAGCACATCTGCATAGCTGAACCCGCCGACAAAAGCCATCCCTCTGAAATTATCGGGATTTACCCTGCCTTCAAGAAAATCCGTCATGGTAACATCCCAGACATCAAATCCTGCCTGATAAAATGCAGACGACATCTCCCTGTCGCTGTTGCTTCCCTCTTCACGGACAATTGCAACAGAAGGTTTTTTTGCCTTTGCCATAATTGCAGGCGAGGAAACCTTAGGCGTAAATGTAAGATTGAAGTTATAACCCTTTCTGTCAAAAATAACCTTTTTCTCTTCAGCTGCACAATCAGGATTCACCTGATGTTTTTCGAGCTGATAACTCGTCTCCTCCCATATGCCCCTCAAAACCCTCATATCTTCATTCAGGATAAATTTATTGTTAAACTTAACTTTTATTTTTTTATTTGTGGTTGTCTTCCCTATTATCCGGCAAGGTATTTTCTGCTTCTTAAGCTTGGCTAAAATCTTCTTCTCATTCCCGGGAAGATATTCAATCACAAGGCCGAGTTCTTCGGAAAACAAGCTGGCAAGCGCGGAAGTGCGGTAGCGCGGAAGTGCGGTAGCCTTTTCCTGAACTTCCAGACTTGCTGACTTGCTGACTTGCTGACTATCCAGGTTTATCTCCATTCCGCAGTTCCCTGAAAATGCCATCTCAAGCAATGTTGTGATAAGGCCGCCGTCGCTTCTGTCATGGCCTGAGAGGATTAAATCATCAGCTATGAATTTTTGTATCGCATTAAATGTTCTCTTCAGTAATTTAGGGTCATCAACATCAGGCGATTCATTGCCAATCTGGTTATATACCTGTGCAAGACTGGTTCCACCGAGCCTGTTCCTGTTGTTGCCAATATCTATAAATAGCAATTTGCTTTTGCCCGGCTGCTTGATATCAGGGGTAATCACCTTCGTAATGTCCGGACACGTGGCATATGCAGATATAACAAGTGTGCCCGGTGATTTTACGGTTTCGCTCTTATCTTTTTCTTCTCGGCGAATCCGCCCGTGTGCGGACGAGACAACCCTTGCAGCCATTGAAAGACTGTCTTTTCCTCCGTCGATAGCAATCCCAAGCTCAAGCATTATATCTTTCAACGCAACTGCTGCATCATAGAGCCTTGCGCCTTCACCTGGAAGTTTTGCCGCCCACATCCAGTTGCCCGAGCACTTGATATCCTCAAGCCTGCTTATCTTTGCCCATACAATATTTGTTAATGCCTCTCCGACTGAAAGCCGCGCCATTGCAGCAGGATTAATCAGTATCTTTACCGGCTGCTCGCCAATAGAAATTGCAGCCCCGGTCAACCCAAAATGACTTTGAGCAATAACTGCCACATCAGAGACTGTAAGATGCAAAGGCCCTGCACACTGCTGTCTTGCAATAAGCCCTGTAACGCTCCTGTCAACTTTGTTTGTAAGAAATCTTTTTGAACCGACTGATACGAGCCTTAATACCCTGTCAAGCGCATCCCTTACTGTAATGCCTTCAGAAAGTATAAGCGGAGCAAGTTTTGGCTCGATGCGTTCAAGCCTGAAAGTTTTCTGGGGCATGTCGCCGAGTATTTTTTCAAGGTCAAGGTTAACAGAAGTGCTCCCGTCATTTTCATCATGAAGGATAATGTAACCATCGCCGGTAATCCGGCCTATAAATGAAAATAGCACCTTTTCTCTTTTGCACAGCTCCTCAAATATATCTGCCTTATCAGGTTTGATTAGAAGCGCATTCTGCTCCTGATACTCTGCGCCCCATATCTCAAGGACAGAAAGGGTGCTATCTCCTGTCTGTATCTTTCTTATCTCAATCTTTGCACCAGCAGGATAGATTATCTCTTTCACAACATTGCAGTTTCCTCCTGCTCCCTGGTCATGGATGCTTATTATCGGGTTATCATTTCCAAACTCAACGCAGGCCCTGATTACCCTGTTAAGTTTCTGCTCCATCTCGGCATCACCGCGCTGGACAGCATTGAAATCAAGCTCTGCAATATTTTCCCCCTGTATCATGCTCGATGCAGCTCCGCCTCCCATGCCTATCCTGTATGCCGGGCCCCCTATCTTTGTAACGAGCATTCCTTTTTCAGGCTGGCCTTTTTCAACATGCCTTGCATCCATTTGGCCTACTCCGCCCGTGAACATAATCGGCTTAAGCCATTCCCTTCTTTCACCGTCAGGAAGCCTGACTCCGAATGACCTTGTGAAGCCCTGTATTACAGGCTCACCAAATTTATTGCCGTAATCAGATGCCCCGTTGCTCGCCTCAATCTCTATCTGCAAAGGTGATGCAAGGTTATTCGGGTATTCAAATGATTTATCCTCCCACGGGAGTTCATATCCGGGTATTCTTAAATTGCCCACACAGTATGCAGCAGTGCCTGCTATTACATGGGCTCCTCTTCCGGTTGCCTGCACATCCCTTATCCTTCCGCCGGTCCCTGTCTCAGCTCCCGGAAACGGCGCGACTCCGCTCGGAAAGTTATGCGTCTCTGCAGTAAAGATGACGTGGTATCTTAATTTTTTTATTGTGAACTTCGAATGTCTTCCGATATTTTCAGGAATTATTGTTGTTATGCCATATCCCTTAATTGCGCTTGAGTTGTCCTTAAATGCAATAACGCTGTTTCCCGGGTTTGCCTTTAAGGGCTGCTTTATTATCTGCATCAGGTTTTCCGGAATTTCTTTCCCGTCCACAATAAGTTTACCCCTGAAAAACCAGTGGCGTGAATGCTCGCTGTTGGACTGGCTTAAGTCAAAGCATTCTACGTTTGTGGGATTACGTTTCAGGTCTTTCACAAAGAGGTTGTAATAATATTCAATGTCCCAGTCATCAAGCCCCAGCCCCATTCCAGCGTTTATCTTTTTAAGGGCAGAAGGCCCTTCTTCAATTAAGGGGACTACATAAAAAGGCTCAGGCCTAATCCCTGTCTCGAATGTTCTCAATGTTTCAGGATACGGGCATTCCGTCATCCGGTCGTGGATGAGCCCCAGGAAGGCGCTCAGTTCGGAAGTCTGCAAGCCGGAAAGTTCGGAAGTTTTTTCTTCACTTGCCCACTTGCCCGCTTGCCTACTTATTAACTTATATCTCCTCGACCGCTCTATCCTTGTAATCTTCTTCAATCCGCATGCATGGCATACAGAGACGGCATTTGTTGACCATGCTGTTGTAAAATTCATGCGCGGGCCGACCTCAAACAAATTGTCATTGCGAGCCCCTTCGCTCTTGTCATTGCGAGCGGAGCGAAGCAATCTCTTTTTATCGCTCAGGGCAGGCTCCGGCGAAGCAATCTCACCCTCTCCCTTGCCCTCTCCCATCGAGGGAGAGGGGTGGGTGAGGGGGATTACATTCTCTAAAAAACTTTCCTCTGAAAAATTCTCCGGCTCAAACGTCTCTGCAAGCAGCCAGCTGAGGATATTAATCTCTTCGGCTGTAAGAGGAGCCGTTGTCTCGATATTAAAGCAGTATTCTGTCTCAATGTCTTTTACGTTCTGTGAGACAGACTTCCTTACAACTGAAAGAAGGTTTTTCTTTTTTGTAACAAAAAGCGCAGGTTTTCTGTAAAGATGCAATAAATCCATTTGAAATAATAACATAGATTATTATGAGCTTGCCTTAGTTTATAGAAGATAATCCAGGAATGTTCACATACTCAAAAAAACTTTTATAACCTCAGGGTCAAATTGAATGCCCTCAAGGGAGCGGATGTATTCAAGCGCCTTTTCTTCAGAGAAAGCAGGCCGATACGCCCGGTTAGAGCATAGGGCATCCCACACATCAGACACGGCAAAGATACGGGCTGCCAGGGGGATGTTCTCTCCCTTCAGTCCCCGCGGGTAGCCGCTGCCGTCCCATTTTTCATGGTGGCAGTAGGGAATATCTATCGCCGGTTTTAAAAAATTAATCGGCGACAGCATTTCATAGGCATAGACCGGATGGCGTTTCATGATGTCCCACTCTTCATTACTTAGGGCCCCGGGTTTAAACAATATGCTGTCAGGGATACCCATTTTCCCGATGTCATGCAAAAGGGCGCCCCGGCGCACATGCACCAGCTCAGACTCGCTCATGCCCATGCTACGGCCCATAAACAGCGTGAGTTCTGTCACACGCTGCGAGTGCCCCTCTGTTTCCTTGTCCCGCAGGTCAAGGGCGCGTGACCATCCCTCGATAGTAGTGTCGTAAGCCAGGGACAGCTCTATATTTGAACGCTGAAGATCATTAAACATAGTTGCATTGTCTATAGCTATTGCTGCCTGCCCTGCCAGGGATTCCGTAAAGTCCAGCCACTCTGCCTCCGGGTTTATACGAGTACGATTAAAAATTTCAAGAGTACCCTTGACCTGACCCTTGGCAATAAGGGGCAAGCCGTAATAAAAAGTTAAATCCTCTTCCTTCACAAAGGAAGGGTTAATGCTGATATCTCTTTTTTCCTGAAGGCTAGGGATACAAATGGGACAGCGCTCAAGGGCAACCCGCCCCGCAAGCCCCTCACCTAGTCTCATACGGGCATGCCTGATGGCATGGGAATGAAAACCGCGGCCTTCAGCATATTCCAGGGTCAGTGTATGAGGATTAAGCAGCATGATAGCGGCCGCATCAATATTGAGATGCTCCATTAAATGATTGAGCAATACATTCAGTATGGCTTTCAGATCCAGGCTGGAAAGTATTGCCATATCAACCTGGCGCAATGTTGTAAGGCGCTGAAGCTGTTGGCGTATCTGTTCTTCAGCCCGCTTGCGTTCCGTGATGTCCTCACAGGTTGTAACAATGCCGATCGGATTACCATCCTGGTCCTTAACCACATCAGACATCAACTGGACCGGGAATGCACCCCCATCTCTGCGGACGTTAACTCCTTCACGCCTCCAGCTTTTAATCTCATCAAGCTGACTTATCGTCCTCTGCTTCCAGAGCTCTCTCGGCGCAAGTCTTTTTACATCCCTGTTCATCAATTCTTTCACAGAAAACCCGTGCATATTTGCCTCTGCCGGGTTCGTATACAAAATCCTTCCTTCTATATCAGTAATGGTAACTCCCAGCTGCATTGTTTCAACTGCCTTCTTCAGCGCAAGGAGCTCCTTCTCAGCCTTCCTCTGCTCGGTAATATCCCGGGAGACAACAACGGCATGCGTCACAGTCCCTTTATTGTTGCGGTAAGGATAATAGGTCACATCCATAATCCTTACCCCAATAGCGGCAAATTCAAATTCCGAGTGATAATTCACCTCATCCCCGGCAAAACATTTATCCAAATGGCGCCTTATAATGCCATCAAAGACTTTCTCGCCCCAAATGCTCGACACAGACCTGTCAACAATTTCTTTCTGCTTTTTATTATGGGCTTTACAATATGCATTATTTACCGCTATATAATTATAATCTGCGTCTATCAGGCTTAAAAAATCTTTGGAAGTGTTCACGATAAATTCGTATCTCTTCCACATTTCGTCCAATGCCTTATGTCCTGCTTTAATCTGTTTTAATTTTGAGGCATGATCACGCCGCAGCTTCAATCCGCCAAGGCGCTTCTTCTTCGTTTTATCTTTATGGTCCATTTTGATTATCTGAAAACCCTCTTGAATATATAATCGACATTTTTGAGATAATATTTAAGGTCAAAAATCTTTTCTATATCTTTTGCCTTGAGATACTTTTTTACATCCCTGTCTTTTAATAACAATTTTTTGAACTCCATGCCGCTTTGCCAGCTTTTCATTGCATTTCTCTGGACAAGCGCATAGGCGTCCTCGCGGCTCATGCCTTTTCCTGTAAGAGAAAGGAGCACACGCTGAGAATTATAAAGCCCGTAGCTTCTTTCCATATTCTTCTTCATCCTCTCAGGATAAACATGCAGGCCCTCAAGTATGCCTTTTAATCTGTCCAGCATATAATCAACAAGTATTGTGCTGTCGGGTATTATCACGCGTTCTACTGAGGAATGGGATATATCCCGCTCATGCCAGAGAGCAATATTCTCTAAAGCGGCCATTGCATTTGAACGGACAATCCTTGCAAGTCCTGAGATATTTTCGCATCCTACCGGGTTTCTCTTATGGGGCATTGCAGAAGAGCCCTTCTGCCCTTTTGAAAAAGGTTCTTCTGCCTCCAGCACTTCTGTCCTCTGAAGGTGCCTTATCTCGACAGCAATTTTTTCAACAGATGCTGCAATCAGAGAAAGCGTTGTCAGGTACTCGGCATGCCTGTCTCTCTGCACGACCTGCGTTGCAACCGGTTCCGGTTTAAGCCCAAGTTTTTTGCATACCTTTTCCTCTATCTTTGGCGGGATATTGGAGAATGTGCCGACAGCGCCTGATAATTTTCCGATACTTATCACATCCCTTGCCCTTTTCATCCTCTCAAGGTTTCTCTTCATGTCCTCATGCCAGAGTGCAAACTTTAAGCCGAATGTCATTGGCTCTGCATGAACGCCGTGACTGCGGCCGATTGCAGGCGTATCCTTGTATTTATAAGCCTGTTTTTTAAGGGCAGGCATAAGTCCTTTTATATCGTTTATTATGATATCTGACGCCTCTTTCATCAGCAGGGACAGGGCAGTATCGACAATATCAGAAGATGTGAGCCCTTTATGAATGAACCTTGACTCATGGCCGACATTTTCTGCAACTGAGGTAAGGAATGCAATCACATCATGCTTTACAACCTTTTCTATTTCATCAATTCTCTTTACATCAAACCTTGCTTTCTTTTTGATAACAGCAAGGGCGTCCACAGGGATTTCTGCAAGCTCTGCCCATGCCTCGCAAGCTGCTATCTCGACATCAAGCCATTTCTGGAATTTATTTTCAGGCTCCCAGAGCTTCCCCATTACAGGTCTTGTATAACGCTGGATCATATTATCTCCTTTTTATTTTAGCGTAGCATCCTATAAATAAGTTCACTCAATTTTGTCATTCCCGCCCCGTCGGGAATCCTTCTTTTAAGAGAGGAAAGATTCCGGCCAAGCCGGAATGACACTAAAGAAAACTTACAGAACCGTTAGGGACTTTGCCCTAAGTTCTCTTCTTCTCTTGTCACGCTCCTCTTTCAAGCCTTTCTATCAACCGCAATGGCAATCCTGCATTATGCATCTTTCCCTGCGTCTTTTCAATATCATATTTTACCCTTACAAGTTCAATTTTTTCATCGGCGATAAAAACATAACATGCCCTCGGGTCCTTATCCCTTGGCTGCCCGACACTTCCGGTATTTATTATATATCTTTCCGCCTTTCCGATTTCAGCATTATTTTTGTATGTTATCAGCTCGCCTGACAACAGGCGCTCTATTATAAATGGATAATGGCTATGGCCCAGAAAACAGATTTTTTGCTCAAAATAATGGAAATTAATCTCAGCCTCACTCAATGTCAGGAGATAATGCCATGCCTCCGGCTCTTTAGGCGTCGAATGAACAAGCAGGGCATTGTCCTTTTTTAATACCTTTACAAAAGATAATTCCTTCAGGACATCAAGATTCGGCTTTGTTAAAACAGACGAGGTCCATTCTATTGCAAGCCGTGCGTATTCATTAAAGTTCTCAGTATCTGTTAAGCCGGTGAGTGCGCAATCGTGGTTGCCCGCAAGCATTACTTTGCAGGAATCTTTTAACAGTTCAATGCATTCATTTGGATTTGGGCCATATCCAACAGCATCTCCAAGAAATATTACATCCTTAACTTTCCTCTTCCCTATATCTTCCAGTACTGCCTCAAGCGCTTCGAGATTAGCATGGACGTCGGAAATCACTGCGTAATGCACTATTTTGCCTTTTGTTTTGGTTTCGCTTTTTGGGCAATCTTGTCAAGAATTCCGTTTATGAACGCCGCTGACTCCAGGGTGGAATATTTCTTTGCTATTTCTATCGCCTCATTTATCGTTACAGCAGGCGGGATGTCCTTCCTCTGAAGCAGCTCATAGACAGCAAACCTCAGGATATTCCTGTCAACAGCAGCCATCCTTTCGAGCACCCAGTTTTCTGCCGCTTTTTTTATTACAGAGTCTATCTCATCGAGCATGGAAAGGGTCCCGTCGATAATCTCTGATGCGAATTTTTTGACCTCAGGGTCGTTTTCTTTATCGGACAGGAATTGTTTTAAATTATTCTTTCTGTGGTCTTTATCTCCAAAATCAGACTGGAATAAAAACTGAAGCACATATTCTCTTGCCTTTCGCCGTTTCATAACTAGGCGGAAAGTTGGGAAGCGCGGTCACCTCGGGCGACTCGCCGGGGCGAGAAGACGGAAAGCCTGAAAGTTTTTAACTTCTGAACTTCCAAACTTACGCACTTGCGCACTTCAAAAAATTTTAATAAATATTGCTGGCTGTCCACCGATTATAATTTTTTGAGCAGTTGTGCCATTTCGATTGCTGTTATGGCTGCATCAAACCCCTTGTTGCCGCTTTTGGTTCCGGCCCTTTCGACGGCCTGTTCAATGGTATCTGATGTTATGACCCCAAAGGCAATCGGCACCCCTGTTTCCATCGAAGCTGATGCAATGCCTTTTGATACCTCTGCCGCAACATAATCAAAATGAGGGGTAGCGCCCCTTATTACCGTGCCCAGGCATATGATTGCGTTATATGTGCCTTTTGACGCCAGTTTCTTTGCAATCAAAGGAATCTCGAATGAGCCGGGGACCCTGGCAATATCTATGTCGTCTTCCTTTGCCCCATGCCTCAGAAGCGCGTCCTTTGCGCCGTCAAGAAGCTTGCTTGTAATAAAATCATTGAACCTGCTTACAACTATTGCAAATTTTAATCCCTTTGCCTGAAGCTCGCCCTCTAACGTTTTCATAAATCCTCCTAAGCAGTCTGAATGTTTAGTGCACATATTATATACTTTAGAAGATTAATTGTGAACCCCGCAGTTATAGCGGTGATATTTTGCCGATATTCCACCCCCTCGATTGTCATTCCGAGCGAAGCGAAGGAATCTCGCTTTTAAGATTGCCACGTCGCCCCGAATGCTTCTGGGACTCCTCGCAATGACATTTTTTTAAATAAAAGGGGCAAAAACCTCCCCACAGCAGAGACTGTGGGGCATTGAAAAGTTAATAAATCCGCTCAAAGACTATACCCTCCCGCATGGAACCAAGTCCGCTCAAAGATGATTCCCTCTCTTTTGGCACGAAGACTTGGATATTAAATCAGCAATCCAGTAAAATATAAAACATGACGAGGCCGGTTTAATATGCCATTGAAAAAATGGGTAAAGAGCGCTAACTTTGCAATAGAAGGGATACTTCATGCAGCAAAGACCCAGAGGCATTTGCGGTATCACTTCTACAGTGCTGCTGTTGTGCTCCTTGCAAGCTATATACTCGGCGTCTCCCGCACAGAATTCCTGATAATCTCTCTTTCCGTGATAGCAGTGCTTCTTGCAGAGATGTTCAATACCTCAATAGAGGCAATAGTTGACATAATATCCACTGAACACAATGAGAAGGCGCGTATAGTAAAAGACATAGCTGCCGGCGCAGTGTTTGTCACTGCCTTTGGAGTGGCAGTTATCGGCTATATAATCCTGTTTCCCTACATCCGTGACATTTTCCAGAAAGGGCTCCACATAACAAAACATTCAAAGGAAGAGATTGCGATAATCTCTTTCATATTAGTACTGATAATTGTTGTGATAACAAAGGCAACTACCGGGAAAGGGCATCCGCTGCGCGGGGGCTTGCCCAGCGGACATGCTGCGCTCGCATTTTCAGTATGGGTGGCAATAACATATATAACAGAAAGTTTCATTACATCAGTTCTCTGTATTACGCTCGCTGTATTAATTGCTCAGAGCAGGGTTATAAGAAAGATTCACACAATATGGGAAGTTATTCTCGGCAGCCTCATGGGAGCTTTGGTTACCTTCCTGCTATTTCGGCTGTTTTCATAATCGGATAAAACATATCCCCTTGCCATGATAAATCTACATGTCCCTTTTTTTGCTTCTCACGAACTTATTCATATGGCAAGCCTTACGCTTGTCTACAGAACTTCATCAAGCAATTGTTCAATGCGGTGCAGTAAATAAAATGGGATGGAAAATAGGGTGAATTGTTTTTTATTTGGAGTCCGTATCTTTTCAAGTCCCATCACCCCTGAATATATTCTAACTGCAAAATTATTCCTGCTTTCATCAATAAAGTTGTGAAGCGACCTCAATGTCCCGGACTTGCCTGACTTTACTTCAACAGGGATCAGCCTGTCATGAGAACTTATCAGATAGTCTATCTCTGAGATAGAGCCTTTTTGCTCCCTGTACCAGTAAGGCAGATTTATATTTTTTCTTATTGCCTGAGACAGTAAAGCCTGGCCTGTAATCTGTTCACCGAGCTGACCATGATATACCGCATTAATATCCTTTATGTTCATTATCTCACTCCTCAGCCCGACCTGATAGTTAACAAGTCCTGTGTCTAAATATAAAAGCTTTGGCGATTTCTTTAAATTGTTTACTATCGGAAGTTGTTTGGATGCGGAGGCATAAACCCTGCTTATAACCATGGCTTTTTCAAGCACATCAAAGGCCTCGCTCATCTCCCTGCTGCGGAAACCGGAGCCCCCGAAACTTTCATATTTAATAGGAATCCCTATATATTTAGATGAATGTTCTATGAGATATTGAATGTATTTTGACTTTGTAAGGCTGGCATATTTTAAGACATCATCCTTAAAACCGGTCAATATGGATTCATATACAGGATCAACATCAATCAGCGATTTTGTTTCCGCATATCCGGCAACTGCTTCAGGCATTCCGCCTACGAGCACGTATTCATGATATTTCTTCATCAGCGTATTATGAATTTCAACAGGTATCTTCTTATCAGGCTTTACGGAATTTATATAATGCAGAGGCTCTGTTTCTCCCAGAGCAGGCAGGTATTCTTCAAATGTGGCCGGATACATATAACAGTATTCAACCCTTCCTACTGGGAATGAGAATCCCTCTGACTTCATTTTTACCTCAAGAAGCGAGCCTGCTGCCACAACGTGCAAGTCAGGCATTTCTTCATAAAAATAGCGAAGCTGGCTCATGGCTATACTTGAATTCTGTATCTCGTCTATAAAAATAAGAGCAGTGCCGGGGATAATCTTCTTGTTGAATTTCAACTGAATTGCCTGAAAGAGTTCACTGACAGGAGTCATCCTTGAAAACAGGGCAAGATTGTCTTCCTGCTCCAGATTTATGTATATATAAGTTTTAAAAGAATCCTTGGCAAGGAGATTTACTGCCGAGGTCTTACCTACCTGCCGAGCCCCTCTTATTACAAGTGGCTTTCTCTTCTTCCGGTTTTTCCACTCAAGGAAAAATTTATTTATCGTACGCTGAAACATAATGTAATATTTTATAACCTACTTTTGATTAAAATTGTAATAAATTATAACCTATTTCCTGGCAAATTTGTAACAAAACATAAGGTAAGGTAGTGCTTTGGCATTATGGGACTTAGGCACTATTGCACTTTTGACTTTTGCTCTCGTAGTCGTTTCAGATTATAACTCAATCAAAAGACAAGCATAAAGCCGAATGCGTCAGCCTCTGCTGATCCGCTCGCCCCGGCGAGTCGCCGAGGAGACCGGGGCGGAAAGTGGTGCGGGAATGTAGAAATATGGGATGTGGAGCCTCATTAATACTCAATAAGATTTTCTCTTTCTCTTCATCAGAAATGTCGGGATGGCCTTGATTGCCTGATTCTATGACTGAGTCATCCATGTTACTTGATAGCTTCTATATATTTTCCCCAATACCTGTACATCTGAATTTCATGTATTCCCATTTCCTTTGCAATTTGAAGTTTGCTGAGACCCCGGCTTAACAGCGACTTGAATAATACAGGGTTGAATTTTCTCCACGGCCTGCCGGTATAGCTGTGCTTAATCCCTGTCCTTTTCAAATAAAAAAACAGGCCTGAAACGCTATAAGGCAGTTTTAAGGCGCTGATTATCTGATTGAGAGATATCCTGTTTTCGTGTAACGTTTGTATTTGTTCTTTTTGCTTTTTTGTCAGTTCCCTAAAATAGGGGTTTTTTATTTTGTAAACGTTTCTGAGTTTCCTTATGCGTTCCACAGGGAGTTTTAACTGCCGCGCTATCTGTGCATTATTTGCCACAGGCAATAGCCGTTTAATTTTTTCTTTTCGTTTTTCTGTCAGATGGATTTTTGACATATTCTCCTCTGGCGCAGGTTCAGCAATTTTTTCAAATGTCAATAGTCAAGTCTGACCCTGACCTTGACTTCTTTTCAAATGGCAATAGTCAAGTCTGACCCTGATCGCTTCTTTTGACTTCTGCACTTCCCTGCTCTATGGTTCTATGGACTGTGGAACTATTTGGAAATGGCAATAGTCAAGACTGAGCCTGACCGCTTTTTCACATATATTTATCAAAAGGGCTATGATTTTAACAATTCAGAAATACTATATTTGTATGTCTTCACTAACGATGGGCAGCATCGTGCGTCTGTAGAGGCATATGCTGAAGCTGTTATTATAATATCGTTATCTTGGATATCAATTGACATAATAATATCCAACCCATCTCCATCCCATGCCTTAGAATAAGTATTATTAAAGTTTCCATTTTTATCTTTAATCATTATTGACATTGAGACTGTTGGCGTATTGCCACCGCTCCACTCTTCTATAAAAACTATAGCATCTTCTAAGCCATCTTTGTTTATATCACCAAAAGTTAAACTTTCTTTATCAAGAGGGGTTATTGAGAGGGGTTATTGGGGTCAGGCTTGACTATTGACATTTGTATCGGAAAAACTGGGAACACACATCCCATATTTTAATACTCCTTACCTGTAACTGCAAAAAGTTCTTTCAGTTCCCTCTCCTCAAATCCTGCCAGAATTATAACAAGACAGCTCGGAAGCAAGCAAGCGAGGAAGTGCGGAAGCGAGCAAGCGGGAAAGAATTAAAGTTAGCAAGCCGCAAATCTAACGAGGTCTCTTGCGCCCGGATGCTCCATATCTCGCCCTGCTCTCCCTGACTTCAAAACCGATTTTACTTTTCTTCGGCTCCGGCGGTGTCATGAGTTGGCGGATAGTATCAAACACCACCTTGAACTGTGCGTCGTATTTCTTTTCCATGTCAGCGAGTTTACGGGCAAGATCTTTATGGGTAGCCATCAGTTCCCGCAATTTGACGAACGCCCTCATAATATGAATGTTGACTTCAATAGCCCGCTTACTTCTCAGAACACTTGAGAGCATTGCCACCCCTTGCTCTGTAAAGGCATACGGGTTAGCACGGCGAATGCCACCCCAACTTGAAGTCACAATTTGTGACTTCAAGTTGACAAACTCTTGCTTTGAAAGCTGAAACATGCAATCTGTGGGGAAGCGTTAACTACAAGGGTTCAAGGGGTCGAGGGGTCAAGGGCTCAAGGGGTCAAGGGTTCAGATGAAAGCAACAGAACATAAGGCTAGGAGTCAAAAGCTCAAAAGTCTGCAAGCGCGGAACTGTTACCCCAGTCTGATACTCAACTTCTTCCCGAGCACAAGTGCAGCCTTCTCCAGCGTATTCAAAGTGACCGAGATATTCTTCGGGTCCAGTAGACGATCCACGGCAGTCCGGCTTGTCCGCATCTGAGTCGCCATCTCAACCTTGGTCAATCCCTTTTTCCTCATCTCCTTCTCTATTTGGAAAGAAAGCACACGCTTAGCAGCGACTGCTTCTGCCCCGGCGAGCATGTCCTGCTCCCGAAGAAAATCATCAAAATTTTCGCCAAGATGTTTGTTTTTCATACTTTCAGTCTTCCTTCTGCAATTCTTTGAGCCATTCCCTCACGGGTTCTGCGCCGCTTTCACTCCGATAGAAAATTACCCGCAGAACAGGCCCTCTATACTCCATGGAATAATGTACCTTAATTGGTACATATTGTCAACTATTCCTTTTTGTTTCGGATAAAAGAGTGGAAGTTAGAAAACGGAAAACGACTCAAGTCTAACTCCCCCTTGCCCCCTCTTAGCTTAAGAGGGGGTTGGGGGCGTTATGAGAAAGCAAGCAAGGAAGAGGCGCAAACGGTTAGTAATGATAGCGCAGTTGCGCGATAAAGATTTCTTTTTCAGCGGGACGGTAGACAATGCGGTGCTCGTCATTAATTCGCCGCGACCAGTAGCCGGAAAGCCCGTGTTTGAGCGGCTCAGGCTTGCCACTGCCTGTGAAGGGATCACGCATAATCTCATGGATAAGGTTGTTTATGCGCTTGAGCATATTCTTGTCGGTCTTCTGCCAGTAGAGATAGTCCTCCCATGCATGCCCGGAAAATATCAGCTTCATTCAGCGAGTTTGCGAATCTTGCCCCTGCCGCGTTCGAGTTCGGCGATGGATTCGAGAAGACGCCTTGCGTTTTTAGGCGCGCGCAGAAGATATGCGGTTTCTTCCATGGATTTGAAATCTTCGAGCGCGAGCATCACCACAGACTCTTCTTTCTGACGGGTGATAATGACAGGCTCATGGTTTTTGCATACCTTTTTCATTGCTGACGCCAAGCCTGCGCGGGCTGCTGAATATGTGATAGTGTCCATTAAAACCTCCAGTCTATGTTGTACAAATAATTGTACATATAGAGACATGCCTTGTCAAGCAAACAAAGGGAGATGTGATAACCCCAAAACCCGACTCCACTTCCCGTATATTTCTCAGCGCGCTACGACCCACTTGCCGTTTATGCGGGCAAGATATATATCCACAACATATTCTCCTGACTCTGATTTCGCAATAAGAGGCGACTTGCCGTCCTTTGCCGTGACCAGTACGAGCCTGTTTTCCGCAACAAGCTGCAATTTTGCACCATCTGTATCAATGGGCGTGAATTTTGCCTTGTCCGATTTCAGCATGCTGAAGTAACCTTTTATTTCTTTCTTCATCTCAGACATGCTCATCTCTTTTCCGCCAAGGGCGAGCGAATATTCAGCAACCTTAAACTCCTGAAGTTCCGCGGCCTTGCCGGCATCTGCCTTTGTATAGGCATCGCTCAATGTCTTTAAAAAAGAACGAATAGCCTTCTCTGTGTCTGCATCAAGGGTTATCTGTTCGGTTTTGGTCCAGAGTTCGAGCGCCGGGACAGACTGAGGCGTGAATTCTATTTTTTTCTCTAAAGGCAGCTTATCCTTTGATTTGCCACTTTCCCACAAAAACTCAAAAACCTTTTCCCCCTGTTCTGCGTACTGACCCTTCTGCGCCATGGCCAGGAAGACTTTGAAAGAGCCGCTGTCAGATTTCGGGAAGAGTTTCAACCTTATTGTGAAGATATTCTTGCCGGGTTTAAGCCATATATTTAAAGGCGCTGAACCTGCCCCTGAAAATTCCGAAGAGATTTTGTCTACTGTAACGCCATTAATCTCCAGCTCTGAGACAATGCCGTCTGCCTGCCACTGGATCTGGTATATAGGAGTTGATGCTGAGGCAGTATCAGCCGCCGCTGCAACCCCCGATGCTAAAAATAAGGAAAGAAAATATTTCACATATTTGCCTGAAAGTATGTTCACAATTATTCCTCCTTTATAAATATAAGATAGTAGTCAGGCTAAAGGCCGAATCCCACCGCGCAGAAAATTTAATTAATGTTAATACGCCATGCCTCTTAAAGCAAGGATTTTTTATTTCTGTAGAGTTATAATAGCCGCTGTATCTATCAGATATTAATAACTCTAAACCAGACGGAGGCAGGACATGAAGACTTGGCACAGATTGGCAGCAAAGGGCTTTGGAATCATGGTTTTACTTTTAACGATATCGCTTCTCTTAGTATTCGATACGCCGTTGTTCGGCGCGCAGTCGAGCTATAGTTGCAGCGTTCAGCAGGGGTTCAATTTCGAAAAGAACGAGCAGGTTATCGTGGGCCATATCACATATCTCAAAATCGGCGGCAAGGAACTCAAGGCAGATATCAGCGTAACCGACCCGGAGAATGTCCAGGTTCATCGCAATGTATTCGGGGTCCTGTCCGCTGTTTACTGGAATGGAGGGTATGCTGACCCCATCCAATTCTCGCTCCAGATCTCAACTGACAACAAGAATATAATAGCGACTATGCAGCACAAGAGCCTTTCCAATACTGAAGTCGAGGTCGAGTTCAATGTCTATGACTACGACCCGAAGGCGAAAAAATATTTCAAGGCATTTCACAGCAACAACGTGCGGCTGAAGGGGCTTATCCAAAAGAGCGGGGGCGAACTTGCGTTCAGGGTGAACATGGACCAAAACATGGAAGTCGTCAGCCCGAAGAACTATACACTCTCCATCGGAGTCATGCCACAGGACATCTCCCAGCAGATCCACTTAGCCGTGTCCGCTAGCGATAAATTCGTGAAGCAGTGGGGTGTTACTGTAGCCAAATAGCAGAAAGACAGGGGTTAAGGGTTCAAGGGGTCTCGCCTCAGGCGACTCTTCGCTGTGCTACGAGAAGCGGGGAAGACTATTTCTTCCCCCAGAAATCCTCGTGTACGTAAAGCAATGGTTTAGCATTCGGAGAAGTTCCTGCATCCACAACCTCTCCGACAAATATCGTATGGTCTCCTGCATCGCATGAGCTGACAACCTTGCAGTCAAGATACCCTGCGATATTTTTTAGTATCGGTGAGCCTGTAACTTTTATCTCATAATCTATCTTATCGAACTTATTCACCCTTTTCCCTGATTGAAGCCCAAAATGTTTTCCAACATCCACCTGTCCTTCTTTAAGAATATTCACGGCAAAGACCCCTGATTCCTGAATAAGCCCATGACTGTATCTTGTCTTGCCTATTGATACAGAGACCATCGGGGGTTCGATAGATGCCCTTGTCATCCATGCAACAGTCATCCCGTTAATCTTATCACCACTCTTTGTGGTTACTACAAAAAGGCCGCAATGAATATTTCTTAATACGTCATCCCATTTTGCCATGAGCCCGCTCCTCCTTTATACAACAAGAAATCATGATTACAGATGTCTTGAAATCGGACCCTTTTGCTCGACAAGCTCATACTTGAATTTCTCTGTCTTCCTGCCAAAGCAGGTCCCGAGGCTTTCAAAAAGGGCCACCTCACTGATATCAACTTCTCTGCGCTTTATTGCCTCTGAGGTATTTATATAAATTATCTTATTCCCGTCCACATCAACCACTGTGTTCCCTGTCTTACCCTCGAGCAAAAGCAGAACTGCAGCAGCGCCTGCCCTATGCCCAAAATTCACGTCAAATGCTGAAGACGCGCCTGAACGCACAAGATGGCCCGGCGTCACCTCTCTCACCTCCGGTGTCTCATAAACACCGGGAGCCCACATGCCTGTCTTCTTCATGAATTCTGTAACTGCAGGGTCAGTCTTCATCCTCTTTTCGAGCTGATGCCTTACATATTTCCCTGCGCCTGAAAGTTTCTTGTGTCCAAACGCGTCAACACCCGCAGATTCATCGTAGAGCAATTCACCGCTTGCAGTCTTGATCCCCTCCGCAGCAACAATAATGTATGTACCTGCTTTAACATCGCTCCTCAAGACCCTTGCAAAAAATGTGGCCTTCATATGCTCGTATACAACATCAAAATCAACCGGTATCTCCGGAAGCAGTATGCAGTCAGCCTCGGCTCCTATCCCGCCTCTTAATGCAGTATGCCCCACATACCTGCCGAAAACCTCCATCACAATTACACGGTTATGGCTCATGCCTGTTGTCTTGATGTCCCTTGTAAAAATAGATATCCTGTTAATGGCTGAATCGCCGCCTACACTGTATGGCTGAAGGTCCAGGTCCATTGTCTTTGGAACATGGATGCAGGGGATTCCACGGGAACTCAGGTCAACAACAACGCTTCCTGTGTCGTCACCGCCGCTTATTATCAGGGCGTCTATCCCGAACTTTTTCAATCCTTCTTTTATGCGCTCATATTTCTTTTCATCTTTTATCTTGCTTATCTTGACCCTTGAATGACCTGCCTCGGAACCTGCAATCGAAGCCTCTATGCGGCTTACCCTCTCTGCGTTAAGCACAACAACCTGCTCCAGATCAATGAGATTATAAAGGCCTGCATATCCGTTAGGGATGACAACTGATTCTATCCCCAATGCCCATGCCTCTCGCGCAACTCCTTTTATAACTGCGTTCAGCCCTCCGCAGTCACCGCCGCTTGTGATTACCCCGATTCTTTTGATGTCAGCCATAAAACCCTCCTGAAAGGTGATTGATTTAATTTGCGTATATTATAGGAATATAACTACTTATTTTCCATCAATGCCTTTACCGGCATTAAACCATATGGGCTTCCCTGCTCTATTGCAGTGAGAACGGTTCCCCCGCCTGTGAAGAAATAATACTGGGTATTGTCGAGGACCGAAAGATAAAGGCCGGGGCAGAGGTTTTTGAATTCCTGAAGGGTATCTCCTCCCCCGTACATCTTTATTGCAGTCCTGTTATGGTCAATGGTGCTGTCAAGCGCTGCAGAGCCGGCTGAAAAATGAGGCGTGAACCCCATCACTGCATTAACAAATATTGTCTTTGCATTCGAGATGCTCTCATAGACAAATTTATCCTCAAACGATTTCGGGTCAATATCAAGGATGTAATTGTATTTATTGCCCTCCCTGAAATCTCTTATTGATATGGTCCTGTATTTCCCTTCAACCCTTCCTTCAAGCGTATCTGACTCAACTATATATGGAAGCTCCACAATCTTCTGATTCTTTTTATCCTTTTCGACAAGGTCTTTTGCCGCCTCGATGTCGCTCTCTGAAACGCCTGCTATCTTAATTGCGTATTTTGCGCAGAGGAATGTGTTATAGAGCACGCCCCCGAGTATGAGCTTATCCACTTTGTCATATATGGCATATAGAGGCTTTATCTTTGTATCGTATTTTGCGCCTGCAACAACAGCTACAAAAGGCCGTTCCGGGTTCATAACAGAGTGAAGATTCTCTATCTCCTGCTGCATCAAAAATCCTGCATAGGAAGGAAGGAGCCTTGCAATGTCACAGGTTGATGCGTGGGGCTGCCATGAGCCGAATGCATCATTTATAAAAATGTCTGCCAAACCCGCAAGTTGGAGCACAAAGTTTTCCCTTACCTTGCCTTCTGCCTCTTCTCCTGCAAACCAGCGTGTATTAGGGAGATAAATACCTCCAAGCTTCCTCTCACGCAGGCTGCGGATTGCAAGATTTATGGATGTATCAATGCCTGTAATCCCCAGCCTCGGGTCAATATCGAACTTGGGGATATGGAACTTTGTATGCAGTTTCATGGCAAGGTACTCAACTATCGGTTCTACGGATTCACCAGGCCTGCACGTGATATCGCCTGTTTTTTTGTCTTTAGGCCGTCCAACATGGGTCATGAGTATCGGCCTTCCGCCCCTCTCAACAATGTTATAGAGCGTGCCGAAGGTCCTGTCTATCCTGTAGGGGTCTTTTATCTCGCCGTCTTTTACGACATTGTGGTCGAACCTGACAAGTACGACCTTGCCGTTGAGGTCTGCATCCTGAATCAACCGAAGCCCCGGGTCCAAACCCTTTTTATCCATATTGCACCTCCTGAAGGCAAAAAGCCTTTTTCTTCCGGCACGCAAGGCAATAATATGATATACTATTCTATGCCTTGTGTGAAGATAGGATGCAGTGGTTTTCTGTATGACGACTGGAAGGGCTCTTTTTATCCCGATGAACTTTCAAGAAAATTGTGGTTTGAATATTATTGCAAAAAATTTTCGACAGTCGAGTTGAATGTTACCTTCCACAGGGTCCCTGAAAAAGAAACCTTTTCAAGATGGTATAGCGAAACACCCAGCGGCTTTACCCTTTCCTTAAAAGGAAGCAGGTTTGTAACTCATGTCAAAAAACTAAAATCTCCCATAGAACCTCTGGATGTATTTTTTTCAAGGGCCAAGGCCCTGAAAGAGAAACTCGGCGTTATCCTCTGGCAGTTCCCTCCTGATTTTAAGGCCGACGCGGAAAAACTGAGAAAATTTATTGAAGTGCTCAGTCAATATAAGGCAAAAAATACTTTTGAGTTCAGAGATAAAAGCTGGATAAATAAAAAGATAATTTCATTGCTCGGAAAGAATAATATCAGCATGTGCATAGCTGACCAGCCTGACTTCCTGTGCGACCTGCCGGCTACCGCTGATTTTGTATACATCAGAAGGCACAGCGCTGACGGGAAATATGTCTCCTGCTATAACAAGGAACAACTTAAAATTGATGCTAAGCTGGTAAACAAGTTCATAAAGCAGGGCAAGGATGTTTTTATGTATTTTAATAATGATGCCCTTGGTAATGCACCGAAGAACGCAATGGAACTCAGAAAGATCCTGAAGAAATAATCAGAGACCGTTGTTGCAGCCGTGAAAAATTAAAAACATAAAGTTAAATGAATTCCTCAATTTTTAATTTGATTTTTAATTTTTATTGTATTATCTTCATGCAATGCTTAAAGAACTCAGGATAAAGAATCTTGCAATAATAGACGACCTTACAATCCGGTTTGAAACAGGGCTGAATGTATTAACAGGGGAAACAGGGGCCGGTAAATCAATCATCGTTGACGCCCTTGGGCTCGCACTTGGGGAAAGGGCCCAGACTGACATGATAAAAACAGGGGAAACAGATGCGTCGGTCGAGGCGTTCTTTGAGGTATCAGGCCATCCATTGCTTGAGCAGATGGGAATAATCTCTGAAGACGGAATTATACTCAGGCGCAATATATCATCTGCAGGGAAAAGCAGGGCCTACATAAACGATACTATTGTTAATATACAGAGCCTCTCCGAAATAGGCAGGTCTCTCGTTGATATGCACGGCCAGCACGAACACCAAAGCCTTCTTCCCGCCGACAACCAGAGGACCCTGCTGGATTTTTATGGAAAACTCCAGGACAAGAAAGCCGAAGTGGAAATAATGTTCCATGAGGTGCAGCGCCTTAAGAAAGAACTCTCTGAACTCAGGACCAATGCCAAGGAAAGGGCCCACAGGATAGACCTCCTGAATTTTCAAATAAGTGAAATAGATACTGCATCCCTGAAGCCCGGGGAAAAAGAGGCGCTGGAAAACGAAAGGTCCATTCTTTCAAACCTGAACAGGCTGAACGAACTCACGGAAACAGCATATTCTTTGCTGTATGAATCAGAAGGCGCATGTATAGAAAAACTATCGTCTGTTATCTCTAAACTTAAAGAGATGTCCTCAATAGATTCAGGTATCAGCGAAACCCTGGGCCTTCTTGAATCAGCAATGCCGCTGCTTGAAGACGGCGCTATCTCTCTCAGGGGGCATAAGGAGAAATATGACCTTGATCCAAACAGGCTTGAGAATATTGAGGAACGGCTTGAGACCATAAAAAAACTTGAAAAAAAATACGGAGAAAATATAGATTCCATACTCGGATACAGGGATGAAGCTGAAAAAGAGCTTGCATCACTCGGACAGGCAGACGAAAAGGCCGAGGGTGTGGAAAATCAGCTTAAGGAAAAAGAAGAGAAACTTTTTAAAACAGCAACGCAGCTTTCTGAAAAAAGAAAAAAGACAGCAGATGAGATAAGCGGGGCTGTTGAAAAAATACTGAAAGAACTTGCATTTGAAAAGGCAGGATTCAGGGCTGAAATAAAACCCTCTCCCTTGTCTTCAAGCGGCATTGATACTGTTGAATTCTTATTTTCAGCCAACCCCGGGGAAGCGCTAAAACCTCTCTCACGGGTTGCCTCAGGCGGAGAACTCTCGCGGATAATGCTGGCGCTTAAAAACATACTTGCTGATGTTGATAAAATCCCTGTGCTAATATTTGATGAGGTTGATGCAGGCATAGGAGGCAGGACCGCTGAGAGTGTCGGCGTGAAATTAAAAAAACTCGCAAAGGCCCATCAGGTCATTTGCATCACGCATCTCCCGCAGATAGCCTCGGCAGCGGATTTTCACATTATGACGGAAAAGTTCCAGAAAAAAGACAGGACCTTTATAAAAATAAAGGCGCTTTCAGAAGATGAACGAAAGACTGAGATCGCAAGGATGCTCAGCGGCAAGATAACAGATGTATCTCTCAGGCACGCAGGAGAGTTACTGGAAAGGAATGTATGAAAGGAAAAATCGCAATAAATAAAGAACTGTGCAAGGGGTGCCAATACTGTGTGACGTCATGTCCAAAAGGAGTGATAGCAATAGAAAAACAGTTTAATAAAATGGGCTATTTCCCGGCAGCCCCCAAACACCCGGATAAGTGCACAGGGTGTGCCTTCTGCGCCCAGATGTGCCCCGAACTTGCAATAGAGGTCTGGATAACCGACAATAATAAAAACAATACCAAAAAGAAAAAGACTTGATTTTATTCGGGCAATTAATATAATTTTAGATTGGCTGTCAGCTTAAGGCCGGCAGCTTAAAGCTAAACACTGGAGGGTTTATGACAAGGTCAGTTCTTGTAGACAAGGTAGCTGAAAAGGTTGAAGGGCTCACGCGGAAACAGACAGAGATAGTAATGGAAACTGTTTTTGACAGCATAAAGGAAGCCTTGCAAAAAGGAGACAAAATAGAGATAAGGGGCTTTGGAAATTTCAGGCTTAAGACAAGAAATCCGAGAAAGGCAAGAAACCCAAAGACAGGCGAAAGCGTAGACGTCCCTGCCAAGAAGGTCCTCCATTTCAAGGTGGGCAAAGAACTCAAGGAACTCCTGAATCCGTAAGAAACGGCAGCAGTAAATACTGGGTTGGTATATTAATTGTTAGGCATAAATATTAGTGATCAACAATCTGTTGCAATGGGAGGACACTAAGTCATGTCAGTCGGCTACATCTATGTTCTATCAAATTCAGCGATGCCGGGTCTAATCAAGATCGGTTTCACGAATCGTGATGTCAAGGAACGTGCCCAAGAGCTTTCGGCTGCTACTGGCGTTCCTACACTTTTTGAAGTTGAGTATCATTGTCTTACACGCAACGTTGAGAACGTCGAAGTAGAAGTCCATAAACGCTTGTCTAAATACCAACAACCAGGGAAGGAATTCTTCTCCATTTCACTCGTTCAGGCTGTAGATATAATTGACTCCTTGATACAGCAGGTAGAATCAGATCGCTTTTCTAAAGTACGAATGAGGCAAGAGGGTTCAGCCCCCGTTTTGTATTTATGCCCAACATGTGGAGCGAGAAATTTGTCGCCGAGCAAGTGTATAGGCTGTGGCAGAGAATGTATTGGTTAGGGAAGAGTACAGCTTAAATTAAAAAAATATAGGGACAACACTTCCTTGTTTTTTGGAATTGATTTAAATGATTTTTTTATTTTCTCTTCTTACCCAAATATGCTATATTCGCTCTATGAATGCGAAAAATACCTGCGGGGTATAGTAATTGTTAACACTAAAATATAAATAGGGAGAAAATAAAATGGACGACCATAAAATTAATGTGCTTCTTGATTCACTCGAAGGGTTATTTTTATGCCAAACTGCTATCTGCAAAGTCTTGATTAAAAATAAAATTATAAAAAGGGAAGAAATCGGGCTCGTCTTAGACACATACGTCAAGCATCTCAATGAACAAAATAAAAATAATACTGCACTATTCATTAAAAGCCTAAGACAAAGCATTAATCAGTCTTCCCCCGTTCGGTTCCCGAATTGGCTACAAGATTTAATTGACAAGCAAGATGATGCCGAAGCGTAGACGCAATCTCAATATCTTTTTTAATCTCAGCCTCAGAAAGATTATTTTTCTGATACTTATTAAAAAATTTAAATATGAACCTTAAAAAACGTGTTAACACTTATAAGGCCCACCCGTGTCAAGAGACAAAGAACTCACATCGGAAATAAAAACAGATAAAATTCCATTTCCTTATTTTTTTAAGACTGTATTAAGCCCTGACTTAATTTCCATAAACGGCG
>Ga0265292_1000292_pt1 | contig 82669 bp, 70 predicted proteins | sample Munlanlewell296A_FD_189080 | JGI IMG/M metagenome (GOLD analysis project Ga0265292, IMG submission 189080) | Leachate microbial communities from a municipal landfill in Southern Ontario, Canada - Leachate well 296A | ecosystem: Engineered > Solid waste > Landfill > Unclassified | place: Canada...
GGAAGTCCTCTTTGTGCCATAATATCTTCACCTCGTTGGTGTTGGATTTTTCTTTGCAGAACTATTCTAACATCCTGCAATTGCAGAGCCAACGAGGTTTCTTATTTTTTTTGATGGTGAATCATGGTTGGACAACCCCATTGAATTTTTAGGCAGCTTTATGAAATAATCAAGCAGGATTCTATGAAGGTCTGCGAGATATTTACAAGTATACAGGGCGAATCAAGCTATGCGGGGATGCCGTGTACGTTTATAAGAATGGCAGGATGCAACCTCAGGTGTTCATACTGCGATACAACGTACGCTTATGAGGAGAACATAGAGCTGTCCGAAAATGAAATTTTAAATGAGGTTACACTGATAGGCACCAACCTTGTGACGATTACAGGAGGGGAGCCACTGCTTCAGGAAGGGACTTTTCATCTTGTAGAGCGGTTGATAGGCGAAGGACATAAGGTTTTGATTGAGACTAACGGGACTCTAAGCATAAAAGATATTGACAGCAGGGCAATTATTGTTCTTGATGTAAAGACACCCGGGAGCGGCATGTCTGAGGATATGGATGTTTCCAATTTTGATTATATAAAACCATCCGATGAAGTTAAGTTTGTAATTACAGACAGGACGGATTATGAATGGTCAAAGGATATAATCAGGAAATACAACCTGAAGCCCAGATGTCAGATACTTTTTTCTCCTGCCTTTGGAATGCTTGCGCCTGAATTACTGATTAAATGGATGCTTGAAGACAGGCTTGATGTCAGGCTGAATCTTCAGATGCATAAATATATATATGGCAGTGAAAGGAGGGGAGTATAAAGAAACCGTTCAAACAATATCTCCGGCCCGGCCTCCTGTATTGTTTTTTCCTCCTGCAAATTGCAGATAAGTAGAAATCTCATGCTCAAAATTGTCACTGAATATATTTTTGCCGATATGATTTTTTATGTTCCTGATATCCCATAACCCGACTTCGTCAATTTCCTGTTTGTTGAATAATATTTCACCTTCATAGACACATGAATATGTATATACAAGCTCTGTCTCATATGAATTTGTATGCATATAGGTATAGAGTAATTGAGGTTTGCACTTTGCTATGCCCAGCTCTTCTTCCATCTCCCGTTCGGCAGCCTCAAGCAGGCCTTCTCCAGGATCAACGTGGCCGCCGACTGATGTATCCCATTTGCCTGGCGCTACATCTTTGTCTGCTGAACGCTTCTGGAGAAGCAGCTTTCCTTTTTTGTTGAATACCAGAACATGTACAACGCGATGCATTAATGAGGGGTTGCCATGCACCTTACCTCTCGGGGCAAGGCCAACGACCTTGCCTTCCCTGTTTATTATCTCCAGTAATTCTTCTCTGTCATTCATGTTTTATTATAACCGCTCAAAAAGAGGGGAGTAAACCCTCACTACCTGTCATTCCCGCTTGTCGGGAATCTTTCTTCTAAGAAGGATTGCGGACAAACCGCAATGACAGAATAGCCCCATTGATGTGGTTTTACTTATGAACTCCTTAGTATTTGAATCTGTCAGCATGGTATCATACTGAATGAATGTAGTCTGTCAGAACAGAAAGGCATATCACGATTACCATATCGAAGAAACAATAGAGGCCGGCATTGCCCTTTTAGGGACAGAGGTAAAGTCTCTGAGAGATGGGAAGGGGAATTTAAAAGACAGTTATGTGCTTGTAAAAGACAATGAGGTCTTTCTCCTTAATTGTCATATAAGCCCTTACAGCCACGGTAACATCACAAACCATGAGCCATTAAGGACAAGAAAACTTCTTCTGCACAGAAAAGAGATAGAGAGATTAAGGGGGAAGGTTGCCCAGAAAGGATACACGCTTATTCCTTTGAAGGTATATTTTAAGGGCTCAATGGCAAAGGTCGAGGTCGGATTTGCAAAAGGCAAGCAGGTTTTTGAAAAACGTGATAAAATAAAAGAAAGGGAAGCAAAGAGAGAGATAGCAAGAGCTATCAGAAACAGGGGTTAGGTTTTAGGGATCAGTGGTTAGTTAAAGGATTTTGAAACTAATACCAAAACCCTAATTTCCAATTACCTGTTCAGTCGGGGGCGAAAGGGCTCGACGGGAGTTATGAGGCTCAGGTGGCATGTCGTGGCTCCATCACCACGTTAAAAGGTGGAAACAAACATAAACGCCAACAACGAACTGGCAATCGCTGCTTAATTAAAGCAGCTCGCTACCTTGAGATCGCCTGTGTTTTGGGGATAGCGACGGACAGCAGGCTGGCCTCGGGTCTTTCTCCTGAACCTGAGGTGAGATAAAGGGAGATGGGATGATGAAAAGCCCGCCTGCCGGCGGTTAATCATCCGAGATTTAAAGGGCAGGATAAACATGTAGAAGCGTGAGCGTAGTGCTTTCGGACGCGGGTTCAATTCCCGCCGCCTCCACCAATCATTAGTTGAACTGCGGATGGCAAGTTCAAAAAGTGACTTTTTGCCTGCAAGGAGATTGTCTTGAAACTAACCTGGTCAAATTTTTCATTAGACTTTTCCAAAAGAACTTATATTATGGGCATCCTCAATGTAACCCCCGATTCATTCTCAGAAGGCGGGCAATACTTTGATAAATCCCTTGCCATTAAAAGGGCATACGAGATGGTAGAAGAGGGCGCAGATATTATTGATATTGGCGGAGAATCAACAAGGCCCGGCTCTGAGCCTGTTCCTCTGGAAGAAGAATTAAGGCGCACTATCCCTGTTATAGAGGCGATTGTAAAAAACATAAAAGTCCCCATATCCATAGATACTTATAAAGCAGATGTTGCCAAAAGGGCCTTGGATGCAGGAGCGTCAATGGTGAATGATATAAGCGGCATGAGGTTTGACCCTGAGATGCCGAAGGTTGTCTCCCAGTATAAAGTCCCTGTTGTTATCATGCATATTAAAGGCAATCCAAAGACAATGCAGAAAGAACCTGTATATGAAGCGCTGATTCCAGAGATTATGGATTATCTGAGGATGAGCATCAGGCTTGCCGTGAAGTTTGGGATAGATGAAGATAAGATTGTCATAGACCCGGGGATTGGTTTCGGAAAGACCTTTGACCATAACCTTGAGATAATAAAAAACCTTCATGAATTCACCCTCCTTGAAAAACCATTGCTCATAGGACCGTCAAGAAAGGCATTTCTTGGAAAGATTCTCAATGATGCGCCTGCGTCAGAGCGTCTTGAAGGCACTGCCGCAGCAGTTGCAATCTCGATTTTGAACGGAGCTGATATTGTCAGGGTCCATGATGTTAAGGAGATGAAGAAGGTTGCGCTGGTTGCTGATGCAGTGAAAAGAGGAAGTATTGGTTAGTGGTTATGTCTTATCCCCAGTTTTGATGAAGCTTCATTAAGTTTTTTGTCGCGCAGACTTTCTGCGAGGTATCATTGCTAATTTCTTTTCTGTCCCACCGAGTTTGGCTAATATTTTGACGTTTTTTTCTTTCAATGCAAGCTGCTCAGGCGAGGGAAGATCATCTTTAATGACTTTTATCTTGCCCAGCGTTTCTCCGGTATATTTTATTTTAATCTTCATGCTTTTTGCTGTGATATTTTATAATTTATTATATCACGGTGGTATGGAAGTAAGTGGTTTTATTTTCGATGATTTATATCCGATTTTCAGTTGTGACTTCAATGTGCATATGTTTGGTTGTATGATGTTGAAATGAGCGACAATCTTTGTTTAAGAGGTAATCTAAGTTTCGGGTTAGCGATTACTGTGCTTCACTGGTACCTCTTGTCTCTCGGAGCGCCTTTTTGATTATATCGTTCTTACAGGCGGCAGGTTCTATTTGTGTGAGAAATGAGTCCTTGTTCTCTGTGATTATCGTGCTCACAAGGAGACCGAGATCATTACCATCAATGCTCATAACCATTTCTCGGCATGTGTCCATTGCCACAAATCGATTTGCCCATATGGCGGCATTGACGGCAAGCTCAAGTGCTTTGGCTCTGTCTTGGACTCTGTGTGCTCGTCTGAAGATTTCTTTCATATTGTTTGCAACAACCTCAGCGTAACTGAATATCTTGACAGATGGTTGGACAAAGGGTTCATAGGACTTTAGGAATGTCTCAAGCACAGTCGAGAGTGGTTCCATAGACACTACAATAAAAAACTCTCTTGGCAAGTCAAAGATAACAGCATCTTGTTCGTCTCGAGGAAGTGAAGCAAGTAGATTCACAAATAGCATTACCTGTTCAGGGTCATACGTATTCTCTGCTCTGAGTCTGTCTATAATCTGTGAAAATATCTGTCGCGCTTTACTACCTACAAGGGCACGATTCAAGACTACATCGAATGCTAATGATAACCCTTGCTTCAGGTCGGCGAGAGACTGAAATCTGCGTTGTTTTTCCACAGCGCAGCATTTCTCAATTAAGTGGAAAACGGCTGGATGGATATCTGCATCTGTAATGTAAAGGGGGTCGCGTTCCGTCAGCAGGTAATAGAAGCTCTTGCCAAGCATAAATATGTCAGAGGAGGCTTCAGCGTTCTTGAATCCTGCACTAACAAACTCAGGTGGCAGATAGCCTTGAGTTCCCCAGAACTCATGACTCATGGTGCATGTGGTGCCGGCACCGATTTCCTTTGAAAGTCCCAAATCGGATACCATAATTGTGTTGCCGTCTTGAAGAAAATTCTGAGGCTTAATGTCACGATGCTGCAGCCCCTTAGCATGAAGTTCATTTACACAATCAACCATTTGAATGAATGTTCTCTCCTGAAGATGATAGTTTGACGTAAGCGAGGTGCAGAGAGTCGTGAGATCACCATCACTGAAGTATTTCATGACGAAGTAAGGAGGTTTGTGGGAGAGGTTGTGGTCATATATCTGGACGACTTTTGAGTTTCCAGCGAAAGTAACCATGTTTCGGATTTCCCGGTTGAATCTCTGCAGAACTTCGGATTCTGTTGACTTACAATACTTAAGAACTATAGGGTACGGTGGGGGACTGGCAACAGGGTTAACAAATAAGATGTTACCCATTCCACCCTTATCGCTACACACTCCAGTGACAGCATACTTGCCATCTATGATTTCGCCATTTAAAAAAAATGGATCTTTCATTTTTATTGAATTTTAGGGCAAGTCAATATAGGGAGTCAAGGGAAAAACTATAATAGTGTAAGGCATCATCACACGGACTGCCTTATTTGGCGACACCAAAGGCAACTGCTATTTGCTCAATTCGACCATAAGGGTCTTTAATCTTTCCATCAGCTACAGCAGCGCGATATAGCCTATATAATTCATGTATATTATCGTATGACATTAGACCTGATTTTGTTGCGGAGTTAGCCGTCTGAATTATTTTTTCGGCTAGAAGCTGAGAGTGTATATTTGAGACCCTTTCTATGAGAAAGAATGCCTGTGCTACTGAAGGATTCTCGATACTATGAACCCAATAATGGTGCATCGCTTCTAGAACGCCATATACACCGCGTTCAAATCTTACTGACGCAAGATAAAGCTCAAGCTGCTCTTTTTTTGTGAAGACGCTATTGAAACAGAGCGCCAATAATATCTCGATAATTTTTCGCCTAGCTAGCTTTGAAGGTTCTTGGACAAATAATGTTCTAACTAACTGCTGTGTGATCGTGGAGCCGCCGGACCGCCGCTTTATCCCTAAAAGACCTAAGAGTGCTCTAAATAAAGCACGCAGACTTATACCATTATGTGTAAAAAAAGTTCTGTCCTCAATAAAAACAAGGATTTTTTTTAAGTTTGTGAGATCAACTTTTAATCGTGTTATTTCATGTCGAGCTAATGTGGCGCGATAGATGATATATTCAAAATTTGTTACGAGTTTTAACTTAATAAAGCGTGCCATATTTTGCGCTAGCAATAAGAGTGGTCTTTCATGCATATCTAAAAGGGCTTTTCGATAAACATACGCAAGGAGAAGTGCCCACACCAAGGAGGTAATTAAAATAACTGCCCAAACTGGCATATTTTCGAATACTATAGATATTACTTGCTGCTTAGCGAGTGCCGATAAAAGAAAGAATATAACCGTGGAAGAAATTCCTGCAAGGGCATAATATGGATAAGTAACATATGTATTCCACCCAGGGAAAAGACGCACTGCAAAGGGTTCGTCCGCGCCCTCGATGCGCCAATTCGGCAGCACAAGTTGAACTCTGCCATAGCTAAGGCCGAGCATTCGTCGAAGGACAATTACTTTTCTAGCTGCAAATACAACTGCCTTTTGACGATCTGCAAAATATCTCAATGCAACTAATGAAAAGCCTGCTATAAGTGCGAGAAGAATGCCGAGCATTAGTGGTATCGGCAAAATTGTCTTAAATTGGTTAGTAAGCTTATCCAATGAACCAACGGCAAGAGAGCCAAAACCTGTCGCGGCAATTACAGCAATATTGGATGCGTTTAAAAAGACGCGCTCCTCTGATTCTAAATTTTTTGCAGCAGTTTTGTACTCTTCAAGCGCAATATCACGATCTTTAAATACGTATGTCGGATAGTGCTGCTGCCAAGTAGTTTCTAAATCGTCTTCTTTCACAGACACCCTTCTTTCAGTATAAAAATTCTAAGTAGCTCCCCATCCATGTCTGCTGGCCTGCTTTTAGGTCGACTGCTGCTCACGAGGTGTTGGGGTGCCTTCAATCCGTGCAACAACCTCGTTCATTGTATAGTGGACAAATTGTTTGCCCAACTCCGTAAGAACATAGGGCTTCGTTTCTTCAAAGGCAGATTCTATTGTTGTCGGAACGGGCCCCTTCCTATGGGGCGATTTTTTTCGTATAAATTGCCCATGTCGATTGGTTTCTCGCTCTTGACGAATGACGCCCCCCGTGCTGAGATCTCTAATGAGAAGGCGGAATAGGTCAGCCTCTGCGGAATCCTCCCGAGGGAGTTCCCCATGTATAGTGTCCCAAATGTCAAATCGAGTAATACCGGGATTTTTGTAAATCTCACGTATTACGGAAAAGTGCGCTTCATGATAAAGATCAAGCCAGTCGATGAATAAGCGTATGACATCATCAGAGCAAAGTCGTGTCCCGGCGGCGTTTGAGACTAGGTTACCGACATACTTGCGCTTCTCATCAGTATCTGCACGATCCCAAGCGCGAAAGGCACGTCTTACTAAATCGAGATAATCCTCGCTCTGGATTCGCTCATCAATCTGTGATCCGAGATTATCAAATCTTTGTGAGATTTCATCTATGACGTTCATGAGCTGCTCAATTTTTCGTCCGTGCTCATCAAGCCACTGAGTCTGAAGACTGTCTGTCCGAATTGACCCCTCCTCGGTTTTTAAGCTGACAGCAGCACTAATGAACCCTCCAACCCAGGGAATACTTCCAAGTGCCGCCAAAATGAATTTTTCAATAATACGGCGGCGATCAGAGGGCGCAGCAGATTCAAGCTCAGCACGTATAAACGCGATAGCCTTCTGTTCGTAGGTGTTTTCGGCACCCTGTTTGTCTGCGTTAATGTTCACAGATTGTTACCTTAGACATCCCTTTATATATCTTAATCATTTTGGGGCAAGGTAGAATGGCAAGTCAAGGGGAAAGTAAACAGTCCCAAAGTGCCATAGAACCTTAGTATCAAAAACCAAGGAGCAAAAGTGCAGAAGTTTTTGTCATGCTCGAAGTTTCCCCGCTTACTATCTGCGGGGACAGGCTTAATCGGGCATCCAGTGCATTTTATTCCGGCTCCACGTTTTTATGAGGACGTTGTCTGGATTCCCGCCTGCGCGGGAATGACAAAAACAAGATTGCCACGCTTCGCTCGCAATGACAAACGAGTAATCTACCTCTTGCTATTAGGAAATCATAACTCCCATTTTCCCCCTCTCGGTTGCGAGTCGTACCGACTTATCTTAAGAGGGGGTAAGGCGGAGCCTGGGGGCGTTACTTCTTAAATCTTCCATATCAGCTCAAAATTGCAGATGATGACTTCTGGTTCTCCGGAATTATTTTTCATAATCTCCCCATCATCATTTACTGCTAACAGGAGGTCGTTAGTCTTCAGTAGTGAACCATCATATCCTGCATTTTTTAATCTCTCTTTTGCCTTATCCAGAAGTGTCTGGCATTCTGATTCATTGATAATCCCTCTGTAGGGCGCCTTGGAAAGGTCTACCGGTGTGTATAATGAGTCACTGTGCTCGGCGACCCACTGGTCAGGGCCGTTGTACCAACCCCTGATTGTGATGTAATTGTGAGTCTCCTGAAGAATAGGATTGCCTTCGGTGTCAAGGATGTTTTTGTGAGACTCGTATTTTCTTAAATCAGTTGATGCCTCTATTTTTTTGCTGCCGGTCATATATATCGCCCTTACATATACCGAAGGAATTCCAAGCCTGTTCAGTTCATGGGCGATTGCAAATTCCTCAAACGGGCTGTTTATGCCGAACTGCCTGATTTTCTCATGGCGGCTTTCATCCTCCTCAACACTGTGCATTTCTCCAACACGCGATGTCTTCCAGACAAGATGAATATTATCTTTTGTTATCGTATAGAATACTTCATTGGTATAGGATAATTTTATGGACGGAGTCTTCCTCCACCTTTCAGGAAGAAAATAATCGAATAAATGGGCATTCTTTCCAACAACCCACAGGCTTCCTCCTGTGCTCTCTGCATGTCCGAATATATAGGGAACACCAAAAATTTCCTGACAAGAAAGATGAGCAGGCAAGGGCGTAGGCACAAAGCGGTTTTTTTGGTCATCCAGGTACGAGTGTCTCCGCGTTGATTTAACCTCTTCTTCATGTTCTGGAGTGCGTGACAGGAGCTCATAATCAATTACTGAATATTTGCCCTCATGCAGCAATTGATATAACAGTTCAACCTGTTTCCCTGTGGCGTCGATATTTTCTGCCCTGCCGATTTCTTCAATAAGTCGCGTTTCGGCTTCGCTGATTATTATATGCTCGGGCTTCATATCAGCAACCAGATACCCCTTTTTATTGAGGTCTCCGATGGCCTTATAGTTAATCTTTTTGAGATGGCTGATAAGTTCTGTATGGTCCAGGTCTATGTGTTCAAAAATTTCGATGAGATTATTTCCTTTTATCCATTCATAGATGAGCTTGTATTGTTTTAATATATCCAAGTCAATACCAGGATGTTTGGCCCTTATCCGGTTGATTTTTTCCCGCGACCTCCCGCTTTGCCACAACTGCATCATTTCCGGCGGTACATAGATTGCCATGGGGCGCTGGGTATTGACCCTCATCTCTTTCGGGCCATAGTAATTCTCCCGCATCTCTGTTACCAGGGAAAACTCTTCCCACGGGCTGTTGAACTCGGCATCGCAGAATTCCTGCAAGGTATGGGTATCCAGAGGAACATCTTCGCCAACGCGGCAGTTCTTGACAACAAGGTCAAGGCTTTTACCATTAACCTCTTTTGTCGGGACCCTGTAAACAGAACTTGTGCCCTTAAGCCTTACTTTGTGTTCCTCAAACCAATTTTTTTCATGCCAGTTTTCTATCTCGAAATGTTTTTCGTAGGGTTCGGCAAAACGTGTGAGATACAGGTCTCCGCCGTCGCTGGTTTTGGTATGGGCATACACTACCCCCAGCACATTAACGAGAGATTTCTTTGAGATTATTTTATCCAAGACGTGCCGCGAGTTCCTTAAGCTGCTTTTTTAACCTTTCAGGAAGACGATTGCCGAATGTTGCGAAGTGGTTCTCGATATCAGGTATCTCGGCCCTCCACTCCTTAAGGTTAACTTCCATCAGTTCTTTCATATTTTCGGATGATATGTTCAGGCCGGTCAGGTCAATATCTGCTTCCCTGGGCAGTAAACCTATGGGTGATTTCTCTGCGTTGACCTTATTGTCAACACGTTCGCACATCCACTTAAGCACCCGGCTGTTGTCGCTGAAACCGGGCCACAAATATTTGCCGTCCTGGTTCTTTCTGAACCAGTTGACATAAAAAATCCTCGGAGACTTGCTGCCGAGCTTTTCGCCCATATTGAACCAGTGCTGAAAATAGTCGCCCATATTGTAGCTGCAGAAGGGCTTCATGGCAAAAGGGTCCCGCCTGAGATAGCCTACAGCTCCAATATTTGCAAAAGTGGTTTCAGAAGCTGCGGTAGCGCCAAGAAAAACGCCATGCTCCCATGAATAGGCTTCATATACAAGCGGAACAACACTGCTCCTGCGGCCTCCGAATATGAAAATATCAATTGGAACACCCTTGGGGTTTTCCCAGTCTTTGCAGATTACCGGGCACTGTGCTGCAGGTGCAGTAAAGCGCGCATTCGGATGGGCTGCGTCTCCCTGGCTGTCAGGGGTCCAGTCCCGGCCTTTCCAGTCAATGAGGTGTGAGGGTACAGCATCATTTATTCCTTCCCACCAGACATCTCCGTCGTCTGTCAGTGCGCAGTTGGTAAAGATGATATTTTCCTTGATAGTATCCATGGCCATTGGATTGGTATCATACGATGTTCCGGGCGCCACGCCAAAAAAACCGCTTTCCGGATTGATGGCATAAAGGCGCCCGTCTGCGCCTATCTTCATCCAGGCTATGTCATCGCCGATGCATTCGCATTTCCAGCCTTTGATGGATGGCTGCATCATAGCGAGATTTGTTTTGCCGCAGGCGGAAGGGAAGGCAGCAGCAATGTGATATTGTTTCCCTTCAGGATTGGTCAGCCGCAGGATAAGCATATGTTCTGCTAACCAGCCTTCTCTCTTTGCCATTGCAGAGGCGATGCGGAGCGCAAGGCATTTCTTCCCGAGCAAAGCATTGCCGCCGTAACCTGAACCATAGGACCAGATAAGATTTTCCTCAGGGAAATGGCTTATGTATTTGTTTTCTATGGGGGCGCAGGGCCATTGAACATCTTTTTGTCCTTTTGCCAGAGGCGCGCCGATTGAATGCAGGCAGGGGATAAAATCCTCGCCGGCATTAAGGAGTTCCAATACCTTCGAACTGACACGTGTCATGATATGCATGTTGCAGACCACATAAGGGCTGTCGGATATCTCTACCCCTATCTTTGAAATCGGAGAACCTATCGGCCCCATTGAAAAGGGGATAACATACATTGTGCGGCCTTTCATGCAGCCCTTGTAAAAGTTCTTCATAGTATTTTTAAGTTCAGCAGGAGCAATCCAGTTGTTTGTAGGGCCTGCTTCATCTTTAGAGGATGTGCTGATGTATGTACGGTCCTCAACACGCGCCACATCGCTTGGGTCGGAGCGGAAAAGAAAACTATTGGGCCGTTTCTTAAGGGGAATGGCGCTCCCGCTTGCCAGCAACTTTGCCATCATGAGGTCATATTCTTCCTTTGTCCCGTTACATAAATAAATATCATCAGGCTGGCACATCTCTGCCACTTCTTTTATCCAGTTATTGAGCTTTTCATTCTTGACAGCGCTATTCATGTATTCTTCTCCTAACTCAGCCTTATTTTTTCCTCTTTATACTTAATATAAGTAAGCAGGGATTTAAATTCCGGACAAATGAAAATATTTTTTCTATGTATCCAGAAGCTTTTTTATTATACGAATTATCCTGCAATAAAATCCAGATACTCACCTTAACCGAAAAATAGACATAGAAGGTTGTCATTGCGAGCAAAGCGAAGCAATCTCGTAGTTTCTGATGAGATTGCCACGAACCCTTCGGGTTCTCGCAATGACAGCTAAATCAGCGGTTTCATAATTCTATGTCTATTTTTCGGCCTTAAAAGTATTAGCAATTGACTTTTATCTTAAAAAACTATTATAGTTTTTACGACGCGATCAATATTCTTCACCCAAATTGAAAGTTTAAAAAGGTATATAATTGGACCCCTCATCAATCCTCAGACAGTTGGCAATATCAGCGCTCCCTGTGCTGATTGCTATAACATTTCATGAACTTTCTCATGGTCTTATTGCATATAAGCTTGGCGACCCTACTGCCAAGATGATGGGGCGCCTTACAATAAATCCGATTGCGCACATAGATCTTTTCGGCACAATCATAATGCCTCTCTTGCTGCTTATTTTTACAAATGGCCAGTTTGTGTTTGGTTATGCAAAGCCTGTTCCGATAAATCCCATGAACTTTAAAAACCCAAGAAGGGACATGGCAATATCAGCAGCAGGCGGGCCCACTACCAATATATTGCTTGCTATAGTGAGCATGGTGATACTAAAGTTTGCAGTGTTCCCGCTCCTGTCTTTTGCTCCCGAAGGCATGGCAGCTACTGTTTTAGAGCCGATAGCCATGATGCTTAAGTCAAGTATAATCATAAATGTTGTGCTGGCATCTTTTAATCTTATCCCTATTCCGCCTCTTGACGGAGGAAGGGTAGTTGTTGGATTTCTTCCACACAAACAGGCAATGTCATTCAGCAGGATAGAGCCGTTTGGCTTCATAATCGTTATCATACTTATATACACCCACATAGCGGATTACTTTGTGATGCCCATGGTGAATCTTTTTCTGCAACTTCTATCGCTGCTTTAAATTCATACGGCATTTCTTGACAGGTTCTCTCAGATAGATTCATAATATTACCTGTATTTCGCTATTTACTAAACATGGAGGTTAATTTGGACAGGGTTTTAAGCGGTATGCAGGCAAGCGGGAAGCTTCATCTTGGAAATCTTGTGGGAGCATTGCAGAACTGGGTGAGGCTTCAGGATAAATATGACTGTTTCTATTTTATTGCGGACTGGCATGCACTGACGACTGGATATGCGAATCCATCTGCCTTAAAGGAATCAACTGAAGATATTCTGATAAACTTTCTTGCTGCAGGGCTCGACCCTGATAAGTGCACAATATTCCTGCAATCAAAAATACTCCAGCACTCTGAACTGCATCTTCTGCTTTCCATGATTACTCCCTTAGGATGGCTTGAGAGAGTTCCTACGTATAAAGAAAAACAGCAGGAACTTAAAGACAGGGATTTATCAACGTATGGTTTTCTGGGATATCCCCTGCTGCAGACAGCAGATATAATTATCTACAGGGCCAGGTATGTGCCTGTTGGTGTTGATCAGGTTCCGCATCTTGAGATATCAAGAGAGATTGCAAGGAGATTTAACTTTCTTTACAAGGAGATATTTCCGGAACCGGAGGCATTACTTACAGAGTTTCCAAAGGTGCCGGGAGTTGACGGAAGGAAGATGTCGAAGAGCTATGACAACGCAATATATCTTTCTGATTCGCCTAAGGTTGCTGAACAGAAAATACTGACAATGATGACAGACCCTGCAAGGAAACGAAGGACTGATAAAGGCAACCCGGAACTTTCTCCTGTGTTTCAGCTTCACAGGATTTTTTCAACAAAAGAAGAACAGAACGAGGTTGCAGAGGGGTGCCGGACAGCGGGAATAGGGTGTATTGACTGCAAGAAGATACTCATAAAGAATATATTCAGGGTTCTTGAGCCTATATGGCAAAAACGTTCCGAGCTTATTGCGAATCCAAAGCTTGTTATGGAAGTAGCGGAGAAGGGGACTGATAAGGCAAGGAAGATTGCGGAGGAGACGATGCATTTTGTGCGTGAGGCGATGGGGCTGGGGTAGAGGAAGGTTTTAAAAATGACTGCTTTTCGCTTGCTACGATATTTTTCGATCCCGAAGGCATTCGGGATTACCGAATCCGCCCCAGGCGGACTGATGCCGCTCAAAACAATCATTTTTAATGTGCTATTTGTTTTTATATTACTCTCTCATATCCCTGCCCATTCCTTTACGTCAGACACTGAGATAGCCTCCTTCCAGAAAGAAATTGCCGGTAAGCCTGTTGGTGAGAGGATTGCTTTGTGGGCTGAAAAATTTGTGGGCACTCCTTATGACCCTGACCCGCTTGGAGAATATGTTACTAAAAAAGTGATTGTTGCTGATGAGCGTGTGGACTGCATGTATCTGAGTTTCAGGGCAGTTGAACTTGCGATGAGCCTTACCCCTGAAGAAGCCGTAAACATTGCGCTTGATAAACGGTTTATAAACAGAGGGAAACTCGGCAATAACGGGAAAGTGCTTAATTATGAGGACAGGTTTCAGTACGGAGAAGATATGCTTGACAGCGGCAGATGGGGTAGAGAGATTACAGAAGAGTTTGGAAAAGTTACAGAGATAACAGGTTCAAGTCGGTACGACTCGCAACCGAGGGGAAGGAAAAAAGTTAAGATGGTTTCAAAAGAAGATTTGTTAAAGAGTTTAAGAAGTTCAAAAAGTTCCAGCAGTTTAAATCTGAGGGATGGAGACTTTATTTTTTTTATCAAGTCAGTTGAGAAAAGAAAAGTTGGAGAGATAGTCGGGCACATAGGGATAGTAAAGATAGAGCAAAGGGCAGAGAGCAGAGAGCAAAGAGCGATTTATTTAATCCATGCAGGCGGAGTAAAAAATAAGGGAGGCGAGGTTAGAAAAGTAAGGTTTTCTGAATTTATAAACTCTATGCCCTTCATAGGCATAAGAGTTAGCAGATTTAATTAACGCCGTTACAACTTTTTTACCTTTATTTATTGGCTCTTCTCTGATGTTTTGTCTTCTTGAGCAATTTCTTATGTTTATGTTTGCTCATTTTTTTCTTGCGCCATTTTACAACACTACCCACTGAATCACCTCCTTATTAGCTGCAGGTTCAATAGTTTAAAAAGGGTAAATAGGTTAACTCAAAATTTTTACCTTTTTGACCTTCTTAATCTTTTTTACCTTTTTTTAATGCTTTTGCTGCTATAATTTTTTGCCTGATGCATGAATGCCTCAAGCTGTATCCCTGTTGTTGGAGATTCTGTCCCATCAAAAGGTATGTTTATGTTCGGGATGCCAAAATCTCTGTTCAGCCCCTGCATCAGGGCAGTTACTATTGTGCCCGGCATACATCCAAATGGCATTGCATTTACAATGCCGGAAGCCCCTTTTTCTATAAGGTCAACGGTCTTCCCTATGCTCAGTATTGTTTCTCCTTCAAAAGACCTGTGCAAATAGGGCGAAGCCTTCCTCAATATCTTTTTTGTCTCAGGCTCTTTCAGTGTTTTAAGAAACCCTTTGAAGTATCCGGCATATCGGTGTTCTATCTTCTTTTGAAAGAACGTTGTTAAAAGAGTATTCATGATAGCAGACCAGTCTTTTTTTAGCAAGGCTTTTTGAGTGGCTATGTAGTTCACATAGTAAATCCATTCCTCAACAGGCGCAAGCCATGCAGCGCCGCCAAGCGCCTCGATCTTTCTTACCAGGTCTTCATTTGAGAATTTATTGCTTCTTACAAATATCTCGCCTATTATCCCTATCAAGGGTTTGCTTCCCTTGTATCTCGGAAGGTTTTCGAAATCCCTGCGTACAGCCTCAAGAATATTTTCAACTTTACCGTCACTGCCTTTTAACGAGGAATACATTTTTTTAAGATATTCCTGATAAAGAAAATCAGCAGAGCCCTTTTCTTTCTCATAGGGCCTTGTTTCGTGCAGGCACTTGGTTAACAGTTCAACGGCAATAATGCCTTTCCATGACCAGAGTGCAAAATCCTTGCCGACAATACCGAGGTCTTTATAAAACTCAGCATCCTGATTAGGCGAGAATATCGGAACATCAGAATAGCCGAGGTCATCGAGTGTCAGCCTGTGGAATACATTGTATTGCCCAAACCTGCATGGCCCTGAGCCTGACGGCATAAAGAAGGCAGACTCTTCCGGCCGGAAATCAGAGGAGAGGACCCTCTTGAGCATATCGCCTGTTGTTACTGCACAGGGATAGCATTCTTTCCCTGAGACATGCATCTTGCCGATGTCTATCGTCTCTTTGTTAGATTCCGGCAATACCTCTGCGCCAACTCCGCAGCGTTCAAAGGCCGCGGCAAGGGCAAATGCATGGTCAGACATCCGCGGGAGATAAATAGTTCTTTTATGCAGTATTTTGCTCTGAGAGGATTTTTTTCGGCTGAGAGCTGATGGCTGAGAGCTGACAGCTTTGTTCCCTATGCTGTCGAGGAAGGCCTCGCACCTTGTTATTGCTCCTGCATCAGCGCTGTGTTCGTCTATTTCGATATGGAGGAAAGGCTTTCCGCGAAGTTCTTTTTTGAAATATTTCAGTATGAATGAATCAGGCCCGCAAGCGAAGTTTCCGATATAAACCGGATAGAGGTTTGGATTTTCATTGATCACCCGTGCAGTCTTCAGTATTCTCTGTCCTGCCCTCCAGTACATGTTGGGCCACTCAGAATCTATATTATGTTCATTGAGGGGTAGGAAATCCATAGGTATTGCCAGGACACCGAGGTCTGCGAGCTTTTTTGGTATATCGAGGTTCATCCCTTTGTCATATGAATTGTAAGCACGTCCAACAATTACAAGAGTCTTGTCTTTTGTTGAAGATAAAACTTCAGCGCCTTTTGTCTTTAAATCCTTGTTAAATTCATTCTGGGCATTCTCTGCAGCGCTGATTGCATTTTTAATTTTCTCTTTTTTTATTCCAAAAATTTTAAAGGTTTTTGCCAGTTCATTCAGCATAAATTTTTTGCCGCGTTTTAGATTTACAACAGGACTTAATATTTTCATGCCTTTGAAGGCAATCTTTGATACATAAGGTATTGTCTGAGTATAAGGACAGGCGAATCCTCTCTCCAGAGATTCATCCTCTGTATTAAGATTTATAAAGCTCGGTATGAAAAGGGCGTCAACCCCTGCATTCAGCAAGTATTTTATATGGCCGTATGCAACCTTAACAGGAAAACACGTTTCTGAAAGGATGGATTCAAGCCCCAGATTCACTGTCTGCCTGTTTGTTTTAGGCGAGACCTCAACATCAAATCCCAATTCCCACAATAGAACAGACCAGAAAGGAAGATATTCGTGAAAATAGAAGATGTACGGGATGCCGATTTTTGGTCTGGAAGCTCGGAAGCTTGGAAGTTCGGAAGCTGTTTTTGTAATTCTATTTTTCTGCACTTCAGCGCTTCCGCACTCCAGTGCTTTAGCTCTCTTGTTGTGTTCTTTCCACAATATCTCTTCCCTGAAGGCAAAAAGGTCCTGGATTGATGAGGCTGTTTTTTTCTTTTTCACATCATATTTTTCGCATCTTCCTCCATAAAACAGATGCCCTTCTTCACCCTCTATCTTTACTCTGTTAATCTCGCATACATTCGGACAACCTTTACATTCAAATGATGAGACATTGTATGACCGTTTTGATAGTTCAAAACCCTTGAAAGAAGATTTAGCGTGCAGCGTGCAGTGTACAGCGTGTAGTTCGGAGTTTTGAGTTATGAGTGTTGAATCTTCTAACTTGGAACTTTGAACTTGAAACTTTGAACTGCCTCTCATATGCCTCATCGCAATTAAAGCCATGCCGATTGCGCCTGTGACGTCATGATGCGGAGGGACTGTAATTTTTGTATTAAGATATTTTTCAAAGGCAGCAACAACCGACTTATTAAATGCAACACCACCCTGGAAAAATATGTTTTCACCGATCTTTTTCCCGGCAACAACCCTGTTTATGTAATTCTGGACAATTGAATATGCCAGGCCTGCAAGAAGGTTGTTTTTGTCGGCCCCGCGCTGCAGATTTGACATGAGGGAGTTCTCCATGAATACCGTACACCTCTCGCCAAGACGGCAAGGGTTTTCCGCAGAGAACGCAAGATTCGCAAATTCATTTTTTATCTGAATATTTAATTTCTCAGCCTGCTCTTCAAGGAATGAGCCTGTGCCTGCGGCGCAGGCCTTGTTCATCTCAAAATCAACAATAACCCCGTCTCTGAGCGATATATATTTTGAGTCCTGTCCGCCTATTTCGAGGATTGTGTCAACGGTTTTATTAATGAACGCAGCAGCAGTTGCCTGCGCAGTAATCTCATTTTTTACGATGTCGGCGCCGACATAATCAGCAATCATATACCTGCCTGAACCGGTTGTGCCGACACCCATAATCTCAACTTTATCTCCAATCTCCTCGCCTATTTCTCTGAGCCCCTGCATTACGGCTTCTATAGGCTTTCCTGCGGTCATGAGATATCGCTTTGAAAGCAGACGTCCCTCCTCGTCTGTAACTGCAAGGTTTGTGCTTATCGAGCCGATGTCAATTCCAAGGTAAGCTTTAATAGGGAAGGGTTCGAGGATTTGAGGGTTAGAGGGTTCAAGGAAATGGTTTATCTTTTCACTAGACCCCTTGACCCCTTGACCCCTTGACCCCTTTCCAATGTGTCTCTCAAAAAAATTGTCTCCTTCTGTTATTAAAGGCTTATAGCCTGCTTCCGGAAGTTTATCTGATTTTATGAAGTCTTCAAGTTTTCTTATATCAAATAAATTTATCCTACCTTCATCCATGTCTTTAAATGCAGCGCCAAATGCGCCCATCAGATTAAAGTCAGGCGGTACATAAAGTTCATCGAGTTCAAAAACAGTCCTGAAGGCCCTTACCATTCCTTTGTTTGCAGCTACCCCTCCCTGGAATGAGACAGGAGTTTCTATTTTTCTTCCGCGAGAGATTGAACCTTTGAAATTCCGTGCAACAGCAAAACAGAGGCCGGCAACAATATCCTCTGTTGGTGTTGCAATCTGCTGAAGATGGATCATGTCTGACTTTGCAAATACACTGCATCTTCCTGCAATCCTGGGGGGCCTTTCTGATTTTAGGCTCAGGTCGCTGAATTCCTCGATTGTAAGGCGCAGTCTTTCTGCCTGTTGGTCCAGGAATGAGCCTGTCCCTGCAGCGCACACTGAATTCATGGAGAATTCCTTTACTACACTGTTTTCCCCAAGCAGTATAAGCTTTGAATCCTCGCCGCCAAGCTCTATGATTGTTTTTATATGAGGGAAGAGTTTTTTTGTTGCATAGGACTGTGCAACGAGTTCATTGACAGGCTCTAGGCCCAAAACAGAGGCAATAAGCCTGCCGGCAGAGCCGGTGATGGAGAGAGAGAAATTTGTAGGGGCAGACCTCTGTGTCTGCCCGGTTTGGATTTCGGAGTTATTACCTTCCCCTTCACCCCCCCTCGAGGGGGAGGGATGGGTGGGGGGGCTGAGAGCTGAGAGCTGAGAGCTGAGAGCTGAAAGCTGAAAGCTCTTGAGTAGCTCGAAAGCTATCTTTAGCGGATGCCCCTTATGCCTTACATAATGACTGTCGAGCTTGACGCCATTTTTATCTAACAAAACAAGCTTCACACTTACAGATCCTGCATCAAGACCTATGAATCTCATGAAAACTCCTTAAGGTAGTCAGAATATTGAGATGATTTGGAATAATTTTATCATAGAAGGGGTTGAAAGGGAATATGTTATTTATTTTTTGAGAGATTCGAGGTTCTGACGCGCATAGATAAAATAAGGATATATCTTTAAGGCTGTTTCAAATTCCTGCCTTGCTTCGTTTATAAGCCCTTTTTGTTTGTACGCGAGTCCGAGGTTGTTATGGGTCAATGCAATATCTGGTCTTAATCGCAAGGCAGTCTGATAATGTTCTATCCCTTTATCAATTTCGCCAAGTTTTATATATACATCTGCGATATTGCTATGGGTTTTGGCAGCATCCGGCTTTAACCTTAATGCAATTGTATATTCCTGGATGGAGTCGGTAAGCCTCCCCTGCATGAAATAAACAAGTCCAAGGTTATGATATGATTCTTGATAATCAGGCTTTAGTCTTATTGCAGTTAAATATTCCTGTATAGCTTTGTCTAACTGACCCTTACGTGCATAAACATTCCCTATATTACAGAGAACCATTGCATCATTAGGTTTCAATTTTAACGCAGTTAAGTACTCCTGAATAGCCTCATCTAATTTTCCCTGCTCAACAAGGGCGACCCCAAGGTTATTATGTGCATAGTCAGCATTTGGTAATTCTCTTGAGATTTCTTGATAAAAAGTAAGGTTGTTTTTCCATCGCATATTTGAATATGCCGTAATAGTGATAAGTATCATTATTACTACAATCCATACAACCTCAATATACTTTCTTCTTATGTAATTAGTAAGCCTTGCAGTAGATGCAGATACAAAAAGTGAAAAAGGCATAATAGATATATACAAGAACCTTTCAGCAATATATGTTAAATCAAATCCGTAAGGAAATGCGTTAACCCTCCATATAACAGGTGCAAGCATAATAAATGGGAATAACAGAAGAAATAGCATTATCTTGTCTTTTCTAAGCTTGAAAGCAAGGGAAGAAATTAATAGTAAAACAACTATTGCAAGTACGACCTTTGGTTCAGTCAGGGAGGTGTACCATTTTGCAGGATAGAATAGATGTAATGGATAGGGTATTAAAAAAAGTTTTATATAATCCAGCGTTGCGACTGACATTGTTAAAATCCGTGTAAATATCGGTTGTTCTATTCTGTCTCCCAAAACTGTATCCACAAATGTTGCCCTCAAAATAAGATAAGCTCCAATAAGTATAACGTAGGGTATCATTGCGAGTAGCCCTTTTTTGATGCCTTTTCTGTCTATAGACAAAATCACTAATGCAAATGGAAGCATTACCGCTGCCTCTTTTGAGAGCAGTGCAAGAGCAAACGTGGACCATGAGAGGTATTTTTTTTCTCTCAAAAAAAAGTAAAGCGAAAGTATTATGAAAAAACCTAACAGAATTTCGCCCGATGCTGCCCTGCCTGCCATCTCACTGTTTATGGGATGCACGGCAAAGATGGAAGCTCCCACGAGTGATATCAACCTCCCATTTTCATTATTATTAAATAAAATCATACTTGCTCTATATAGAACTAAAACTGTAAGTATGTATAGAAGTATGCCTGTAAGGTGAAAGCCCACAGGGTTCATCCCCCAGATTTTGTAATTCATGATGAAATATAAGGAAAGAACAGGTCTGTAATAAACCTGCGGGTATTTTTGAAAGCCTGCAAGCTTTGCCAGAGGCTGCGTAAAAGTTGACATTATTTCTTTTGCCGGGAGGTTAATATTAGGATTATTTACAATAATTGCAAAATCATCTCCTACAAATGAGTTTTGTAATGCATTTGCAAATGCGAGCACGACAAGCAGCATTAAAATAATATAAGGCCTCGCCAATAATACTTTTTCAAGTTTTGATATCATCAGTGCAACTGCTTCTTTTTTATGTTAAGAATTTCGAGGTTCTGTCGTGCATCAGCATGTTTTGAATCCAGCCTTAAAACAGTCTCATATTCTTTAATGGCATCGCTAAATTTGCCCTGTTTTTGATAGATATTCCCAAGGCTGTAATGCGCCTCGGCAAAGTCAGGGCTAAGTATAGTAGCGACTTTAAATTTTCTTGCAGCCTTATCAATGTGACCCTGTGCAAGATAAACAAGGCCGAGGTTAAAGTGGGTATCGGCAAAACAGGGCTGGTATTCCCAGAAGGTTTTGTTAATGTCAGCTTGGTTGAGAGCGCCTTGCCTGGAATGGACATTATCGAATTTATGAGCATCAGGCATGGGTTTTAAATTAGCATTAAATTCCCTAATTGCCTCGTCAAAGCGACCCTGCTTTATGTAGATGGTGCCAAGGTTAATCCGGACGGTCAGGGCAATTTCAGGATCGGGGTTCAGTCCCAATACTTTTTTATATTCTTTAACTGCCTCGGCTAATTGCTCATTTTCATAATAGGCATTACCGAGGTATGTAAGTACATAAGGGGAATCAGGTGATTCCTTCACTATCTTTCCGAACAGCGTGAGATTATCTTTCCATATTTTATTCGAGACTATTGTTATAGGTATAAATACAATCAGGACCATAATCCAGCCTGTTGCCAGATAGCTCCTTCTCTTGTCTTTTAGAAGCGTTATGGCAGACCCGGCAGAAAAAAGAGAAAAAAACATTAAAGGTGCGTATAAGAATCTTTCAGCAATATACGCGGTATAGAATGAGCTTTTAGCGGACGGAAACGCATTAACCCTTAATATAACGGGCAAGAGCATGATAAATGTAGATGAAAGAAGAAAAAGCATTGTCTTATTTCTTCTTATCTTAATGGCAAGAACAAGGATTGATATTACAATAAGAGTCGCGAGTAAAACTTTTGGCTGAGATATGGACGTGTACCATCTTCCGGGATATATCGGGTTTAGAGGATAAGGGATTATGAGAAGTCTTATGTAATCAAATGTGGCGACAATCATTGTGAGCAATCGTGTTAACACAGGTTGGCCTACTTCGTCTCCCAAAACAGTATTAACAACCGTCATCCTTAGCATGAGATATAATCCAACTATAAATGCATATGGTAAGACCTCAATTGCCCCTTTTTTGAGCCCTTTTTTATCTATTGACAGAATAACCAATGCAAAGGGCAGCATTACTGCTGTCTCTTTTGAAAGCAGCGAGAGGGAAAATGCAATCCATGAGAGATACTTCTTTTCTTTGAGAAAAAAATAGAGGGAAAGAATTACAAAAAAACCAAATATGACTTCTCCCGATGCAGCCCTTCCTACAGGCTCATTGTTGACAGGATGAACAGCAAAGATGGAGGCTGATATAAGCGATGCAAGTTTGTCATTGTTAAAAAGAAGCAATCCAGTTTTGTATAGAACTATTGCGATTATCAGATGGAATATGATGCTTGTCAGATGAAAGCCTGCCGGATTTAAGCCCCATATTTTATAGTTTAAGACAAAAAGCATGGTTACTACCGGCCTGTAGTATATCTGCGGAGATTCAGAGGAACCAGTGCCGATTTTCCATAGAGGTGTTAAAAAGATCGAAGGCATCTCTTTAAACGGCATGTTTATTCCTGGATTATAGACTATAAGTGGACCGTCATCCCATACGAATGAATTTTGGAGAGAGTTTGCAAAGGCAAGCACAACGAGCAGCAGCAAGATGATATAAGGATTTATGAGTAAATCCTTTTTCAAAACAGAAGTTAATGTCATGGTATTATTCCCAATTTGTTTTTCGTTTTGATATAAAGACTTTCAAGGTTGTTGCGTGCATCAGCGTGATTAGCATTTAATTTCAGGACAGTCTGATATTCCTTAACGGCATCGTCAAGTTTACCCTGCTTTCGATAAACATTCCCAAGATTATAATGCGCCTCAACAAAATCAGGCTTGAGAATAGTGGCAACCTTAAATTTCCTTGTTGCCTTGTCAATATTCCCCTGCGCAAGATAAACACGGCCGAGATAGAAGTGTGTATTGGCAAAACAGGGCTGGTATTCCCAGAAGGTTTTGTTAATGTCAGCTTGGTTGAGAGCGCCTTGCTTGGAATGAACATTATCGAATTTATGAGCATTAGGCATGGGTTTTAATGCAGCATTAAATTCCTGAACAGCTTTGTTTAGTTCTCCCTCTAAATAGTAAAATTCTCCAAGGTTTTGATGGAAGACGATATCATAGGGTTTTAGCTTTACCGCTGTTTTGTATTCCTTGAAGGCTTCATTTTTTAGCCCCTTAGCATAATAAGCATTCCCAAGATTATTATGCGCAAAAGCGGCATCCGGAGATGCCTGTATTATTTTGGTATAAAGAGCGATATTGTTTTTCCATGTAGTATTTGAGGATACTGTAATGCCTGTAAATATAGCTATTATCAGTGCCCATCCAATAATAAGATGCTTTTTTGACTTTTCCCCTGCAAGTCTTACAGCATATGCTGATATGAGAAGCGAGAATAACATGACAGGGACGTATAAAAACCTTTCAGCAATGTATACTGATTCCAGTCCCACAGGGAAGGTGTTAACTCTGAATATAACGGGTACAAGCATACTTAATGGGAACAATAGCAGAAAAAGCCTTGTTCTATCGTTTCTCAGCGTAACTGCATGAAAAGTAATTAATATGAAGCTTGCTATTGCAAGCAAAACTTTTGGTTCAAATATTGATATATACCACTTTGCAGGATAGAATGGGCTTAAAGGATATGGAATTAAAAATAATCTTACGTAATCAAATGCTGCAACTGACATTGTTATTAGGCGCGTAAATAAAGGCTTGTTGACATTATCGCCCAAAACAGTATCAGCAAACATTGCCCTCATAACAACATATATGCCTGCCAGTATTATGTATGGAGTTATCGCAATCAACCCTTTTTTAAATCCTTTTTTATCTGTTGACAGGATTATCAAAGCAAACGGCAGCATTATTGCAGCCTCTTTTGACATTAATGCAAGAAAAAATGTAAGCCATGAAAGGTATTTTTTATCTTTGAGAAAAAAGTACAGAGAAATTATTATAAAAAATCCAAATATAACTTCACCTGAAGCTGACCTGCCGATAGGCTCGTTATGTGCAGGGTGTATGGCAAAGACAGAGGCTGCCATGAGTGATATCAGTTTCGCATTTTCATCTTTATTAAATAAAAGTAACCCTATTTTATATGAAACTATTACGGCAATTATGTGCAAAAATATGTTTGTCAGATGGAAGCCTACAGGATTTAATCCCCAGATTTTATAGTCTAAAATGAACAGCAGGGACACCATCGGCCTGTAATAACCCTGCCCGGCTTCAGTAATGCCTGCCATTTTCCAAAGAGGTGTTGTAAAGGCAGAAAAAATTTCTTTTAACGGGAGCTCTATTTTTGGATTGTCAACAATAAGCCCCTGATCATCCCATACGAATGAATTTTGGAGCGAGTTTGCAAATGCAAGCACAACAAGCAGCATTAAAATAATATAAGGTCTCAGTAATAAGACGTTTTCAATTTTTGAGATCATGCCAATTAATCTATCTTAATTAAAGCCTTTTTTGCAAATATGACGGAGGTGGAGTTGTCATCGGGGATTGTTTTGTTTCTGCAGGAGAATTTTGAGGTTTTTTTGCGCTTCAGCATAATCGGGCTTGAGTTTTAAAACATCCTGATATTCTTTAATGGCCTCGTTAAACTTGCCCTGTTTTTGATAAAGATTCCCGATGCTGTAATGCGCCTCAACAAAATCAGGCTTGAGAATAGTGGCAACCTTGAATTTTCTCATGGCCTTTTCACTATTACCTTGTGCAAGATAAACAAGGCCAAGGTAGAAATGTGCATCTGCAAAACAAGGTTGATATTCCCAGAGGGCATTATAAGCATTTCCGCCATGTATGCCATAAACATTGCCAATGAGGAGATGCCTTTTATCAATATCATTAGTGGGTTTCAACGAGGCTTTAAATTCCCGAATAGCTTCATCATAACGACTCTGTTTATAATAAATCTTGCCAAGATATAAATGCGCATCAGTATTGTCAGATTTTAGTTTTAGAACAGTCTGATATTCTTTCATGGCCTCGTTGAGCTGATTTAGCTCATAATAAGCACGGCCGAGGTTAGCGTGGACTTTATATATCTCAGGACTATCAGGCTTTAGTTTTAATGCGGTTATGTATTCCGGAACAGCTTTGTTAATGTGCCCCTGATTATGATAGGCGAAGCCCAATTGGTTGTGTGCTTCCATACTATGCGCTTTTTTTGCTGAGTCTTTCCATACGTTAATTTCATCCTTCCATATATTATTCCTCTGATACGTAGCAACAGACAGAGAAAAAATAATAGCAGCAAGCAGTATATAATTAATTTTGAGCAATTTCCGAGAGTTATTGCTCTTAAATTGTAAGAAATAAAATATCCCCGATACGAAGGCAATAATAATTCCTATACTCGGCAGATAGACCCTGTGTTCAAAGATGACATGCTTTATCGGGATAATACTTGATTCTACAGAGAGCGTTATGAAGAACCAGAGGATACCAAAGGCGATAAGCCGTGAACTGTGAACAGTGAAACGTGAGCGGTAAAACAGATAGATACCAAGAGCAAAGATTAATAGAAGAAGCAGAAATGATAAAAACACCTGTGGATTTAGAAATGAATGGAATACCGGGTAATCGTAGAGAAGGTGCTGGTTTATCGGGAAAAATAAAAGTCTTATATATGTAACAATAACCCTGAATTGTGTAAGGAGGTAGCTGTATTGTGAAAGTGTTGTCAAATCTTTTAACTGATCTTGCCTCAATCCTGATTCAACCATATCACTTTCTCCAGGCTTATATATTCCCCATTCAGGACCGAGAATACTAAGGGGAATAATTATCAGGGTCAGGAGAAAAGGCAAAAGGTATAAAAATCTTTTTGAATTAGAAGTTTTGAATCCTGAGTTTTGCGATACGGTAAAGAAACTGAATTCATAAATGACAATAATGAATGGCAGTGTAAATGAAATCTCCTTTGTCTTCATGGCAAGGATGGCAGAAATTATAGAGGCAGCGTATAGCGTATAGCGTGTAGCGTGTAGTCTGTTCTCTGCTCTTTGCCCTCTGCTTTCTGTGCTCTGTATCGTGATTCTCCATTTGATATACATGACCAATGACAGGAGATAAAACAATGTTGCAAGGGAGGTAAACCTCTGTGAGATGTATGTCACTGCCTGTGTCTGGATAGGATGGCTTATAAAGAGAAGGCCTGAAAATAAAGCTATGAGGTGATTGTGCTGCCGGGCATCGGGTTCGGGAACCGAAGTCTGGAAAAACGGGGTACTGAACGTTAAAACCACAAGCCAGTACACAAGTATTGCATTGAGGATATGTATGATGAGATTGAATATGTGATAACCAAAGGTGTTGTAACCGCCTAAAGAGTAATTTAAGGCAAAAGTTAAGAAAGTGATATATCGTGTGCCATCTGTGCTTAGAAAATTTGAGAGGTTTTGTATTGAGGAGTTTTCAGTTATATAGCCTTTATCATCCCAAATAAAAGAATTATTGAGGCTGTTGGAATAGATAATAATGCCAACTATAGCTATTAAAAAAATGTGGAGAGGTGTTTTACGCATTAATGAAATATAGCAGTTAATGCGAATTGTCTTCAACATTATATATAAGTAATTTGACTTTTTATGCCTTCTGGGAGTAGATTAATCTGCATGTATGGCAGATGCCGGCTATCTATTGGACTTGCTATAATTACTGGCTGCCTGAAATTAGCCCATAGTGACGAAATTTGTCACTTTATTTTTGACACCATTACATAAGCGTGATATATTTACTTGATTTTATTAGGTTTTTTGCAGTATTAAATATGGTATAAGAACTGCTTATTAAAATGCAGATTATAATGATTTCAGTCTATGCAAGGAGGTGAAGATTTACAGGTATTGGCAGTAAGTTAAAGGTGGTTACTGACCACAAACACTCAAAAAAGGAGGAAACTATGTTTAAGGCTGTTCATAATCTGAAGAACAAAAAGGGTTTTACCCTTGTTGAACTTCTCGTTGTTGTTGCGATTATCGGAATCCTTGCTGCTATCGCAATTCCGCAGTTTGCGGCATACAGGATAAGGGCATATAACTCAGCTGCACAGAGTGACCTGAGGAACTGGAAGACAACAATGGAAGCGTCTTTTGCAGATAACCAGGCATATCCATCAATGTAAGGAGGGCATAATGAAAAAAGCAGTTGTTTTTATAATGGTATTAAGTTTGGTTTTAAGTGCGGCGCTGGCCTTTGGTACCGCTAATGTATCAAGTTGGACATCAGGTACACTCACATTTAAAGGATCATCCAGCGTGACAGTTCAAAACTCTGCAAGTACTACCACATATGCAGCGGTGGCAAAGCATTTCCAGGGCGATAAGAGATATGGGGCAACCTCTACCTCTACGACCCTGTATTCGAGCGTAAGTACAGCAGGATATACTGTCACAGCATCAGAGGTAACCGCGTCTGACAGCGGCGCATTTGGTTCTGGTTGGACTGCTCTATAAAACAGAACAAAAACCTATTTATGTTAAAGAAAAGGGGTTGTTAAACAACCCCTTTTCTTTCTTTATAGAAGGAGAAGATGGTATTAGAGATAGCCGGAGTAACTTTTAATGGCGGGGTCAGGGACAGGGTTTTTATTACCCTTGTGATAGTTTCTATCCTCTGTTTTGTTGTCCTTGTTCCTTCCGTAAGTTCCTTATCTATGAGACAGGTAAGGGAAGTGGCTGTCAGCCTCTCGCTTTCTATCATCTCATTTGTAGCGCTTATCCTGACTGTGTTTCTCGGCGTGAATCTGGTTTACAGGGATATAGAAAGGAGATTTGCACATTCTGTTATATCCCTGCCTGTATCAAGAGAAAAATATATATTTGGTAAATTTATCGGGCTTTTTTCAATTATTGGTTCGGGCCTTATCATTATGTCTGTTTTCTCTGTTATTGGGATTACAATCGCATCAAAGCTATATCAGTCAGATATCCCCATGTTATGGGGATATTTTACAGCCGCTGTTTTTTTTGAGTTCATAATGCTTATAATTATATCTTCCATTTCAATCTTTTTTTCATCGTTTTCCACAAACCTTTTTCTTCCGCTATTTGCGACGATAGGCGCTTATATCATAGGAAATGTTACTCAGCCTGTAATGGATTATATAAACAGCCCTTATGGGCAGAAAGTGCCTGTCTCAATTGTTTATATCTCTAAGCTTGCTTATTATATTTTCCCGAATCTTAGCGCTTTTGATCTTAAATTTAATGCAATATATAGCCGTCCTGTTTCTCCCATGTATATGGTTACAGCTATAGCATATGCAGCGCTTTATATTATAATTGTGCTCGGATTATCAATGCTTATATTCAGGAGAAGAGAACTGTTGTGAAAAATGAAAGGGGAAAGGGGAAAGATAAAGGGTTTACGCTTGTTGAGCTTCTTGTTGTCGTTGCGATTATCGGCATCCTTGCTGCTATTGCAATTCCGCAGTTTTCAGCATACAGGATGAAGGCGTATAACGCAGCAGCGCAGAGCGACGTAAGGAATTGGAGGTCAGCGATGGAAGCGTATTTTTACGATAATCAACAATATCCGTCAATGTAAATCTCATAAGTTCCGGTATTGCTAAAAATAAAAACATCGGATGAATAGAATTATAACCGCAATATTTGTTTCTTTAATTCTGCTGTTATCTGTCTACGGCAGGCTGATATACTATATTGCAGGAAAGCCCATTGAGGAAAAACTCGGTTATCTGCCTAAGAAAGAAGTTATGAAAATTGCTGCAATGGGGCATAAGTCATTGATAAGCGAATGGTTATTTTTTAAAACTATAGTATATTTTGGAGGCATGGTAGATCCCGAAAGGCCTCTATTGAAAAAGAACATAGAATACCTTAATATGTATAAATTTCTTGATGCTTCTACATATATAGACCCTTATAATATAGACTCTTATTATTTTGCGCAGGCAACCTTTACATGGGAGCTTGGCAGGATAAAAGAGGTGAATTATCTTCTCGAAAGGGGCCTTAAATACAGGACCTGGGATTTTTATCTGCCGTTTTTTCTGGGGTTCAATAACTTTTATTTTCTCAAGGATTATAAACAGGCCTCCCAATATATGGAGCAGGCAGCAAAAATCAGAGGTGAACCGCTATTAGCAAATTTGGCAGCAAGATTTTTTTATGAATCAAACGAAACAAAGGTTGCCATTTCTTTTTTGAAGGTTATGATAGAAAAGACGTGGAACCCAAAGGTAAGGCATCCCCTTGAAATCCGGCTTAAGGCGCTTGAGGCAGTTGCCTTTCTGGAAGAAGGGGTAAAAATTTTTGAGAGTTCGTATCACCGCAAACCTGAGAGTATCGAAGATATGATTAATAATCGTATAATAGACAAAATACCACATGACCCTTATGGCGGTAGGTTTTATATAGATGAGAAAGGGAAGGTAAGAACTACAAGTAAATTTGCATATGGTCACAGCATTAAAGAATAAAACATTAAGGTGGGTTATTGGATTTGGGGCTCTAGCTTATGGCAATTAAATCTGTTATTCCTCAGAAACCGATATATCATATTCTGATAATTGTACTGCTTGGGTTTTTGGTCTATTCCAATACGTTTCATGCTCCCTTTATCTTTGATGACGACCTCTACATAATCGAAAATCCGGCTATCAAGGATTTTAAGTTTTTCACGGATACTGCAAATCTGGAAAAGCTTGTGATGTATAAGGATATTGGAAATTTCTTTAAAACAAGATTTATGGGGCATCTTACATTTGCCTTAAATTACAGGCTTAACGTTTTTAATGTTTTTGGTTATCATCTTTTTAACCTCTGCGTACATATTATTAATGCCTTACTTGTTTACTGGATTATTATCCTTACATTCAGGGCGCCGTTTTTTCAGAAGTCAGCATCAGAACCTGCTGACGAGAAACGCAATCAACTAATAGCCCTGTTTTCAAGTCTGCTCTTTGTAAGCCATCCAATCCAAACCCAGGCTGTTACTTATATTTCTCAGAGATTTACATCTCTTGCCACATTATTTTTTCTGCTTTCACTTGTCATGTATATCAAATGGAGGACAATAAAGCAACAAACAATGAGCAACGAGCAGCGAGCTAACAGCTATGCGCCAGGCGCTATGCTCTATGCTGTTTCTATATTGTCGGCAGTGCTTGCAATGAAAACAAAAGAAATCTCATTTACGCTCCCTGTCATTATCGCTCTCTATGAATTCATTTTTTTTGAGGGAAAGATTAAGACAAGGCTTATTTTTCTGATTCCTATCCTTTTGACAATTCTCATTATACCTCTGACGCTTATGGGCGTTAAGGGGTCGCTTGCCGGGACAGACAATATGGCAAACACATTAAATTTTTCAAGATGGGATTACCTTTTTACTCAATTCAGGGTAATAGTTACGTATATAAGATTGATGTTTTTCCCTGTGAATCAAAACGTTGATTACGACTACCCTCTGTATAATTCATTCTTTTCTGCAGGGGTTTTCTTATCCTTTCTGTTTCTTTTGTCAGTTATTATTTTTGGGGCATATATGTTTTTCCGTTCATCAGGGGAGCGAGGTTTAAAGCTTGCACGCTTGATATCATTCGGAATTTTTTGGTTCTTTATTACGTTGTCTGTTGAGTCGAGCATTATTCCCATAACAGATTTAATATTTGAGCACAGGCTGTATCTGCCGTCAGTTGGATTTTTCATTGCTGTGATTGCATCCGTAATGATACTTAAAGATAAACTAAACCTCGGGATTGCGGATATAGGGGGTATAGTTGTGTCCGCAATTCTTATTTTATCAGGCGCCGCATATGCGAGGAATGCTATGTGGAAGGATAAGATAATGCTATGGTCAGATAATGTAAATAAGAGTCCCCGAAAGGCCCGTGTTTATCATAACCTTGGTTCGGCATTTTTAAAGCAAGGACGCACCAGCGAGGCTTTTGAGGTATACAAAACAGCCTTACAACTTGCTCCGAAGGATGAAGGTATACATTTGAATATGGGCCTTGTCTATGAGGAGATGGGCCAATCAGATGAGGCATTGCAGGAATATCAGAATGCCGTGAAACTTAATCCAAGTTTTTTTAAAGCTCATAACAATATTGGTACTATTTATGCTAAACAGGGGCGATTAAATGAGGCTTTACAGGAATACCAGACTGCTTTAAGGATTAATCCGTATTATGCTGAAGTCCATAATAATCTCGGGAATGTGTTTTTCGATTTGAAACGATTTGATGACGCTTTGCGGGAATACCAGGTTGCATTGAAACTCAATCCGACGTATGCTCAGGCTCATAATAACCTCGGAAATGTTTTTTTTGAGTTTGAACGATTTGATGAAGCTCTACGTGAATATCAAATTGCAAAGGCATTACTTCCAGGTTATGTGGGGATTTATAATAGTATTGGAACTGTATATTTCAAGCAGGGTCGGTTTGATGAAGCACGTCAGGAGTTTGAGACAGCATTAAAACTCGACCCGAACTATACTGAGGTTAGTAAAAAGCTTGAAATACTCAAAAAAAAATGGTAATAAAATTAAATAAGGCGATGTTTATTTATGAAAGCAATTGAAATTCTAAACCTTTCAAAAACATTTAAAGGCAAAAAGGGTATCAAGGTTGAGGCGTTAAAGGCGCTTTCTCTTGATATAAAACAGGGGGAAATTTTTGGTTTTCTTGGCCCTAATGGCGCCGGCAAGAGCACAACAATTAAGCTTTTAATGGGGCTTATCTATCCGACGTCAGGGAAGTTCTATGTAAACGGAATAGAAGGAACATCTCTTGAATATAAAAAAGTGGTTGGGTATCTGCCTGAAAATCCGAGTTTTTATGATTATTTGACAGGGGAGGAATTGCTTTATTTTGTCGGCAAAATATTTAGCATGAGCAATAAGGAAATTTCTGAGGGTTCAGACAGGCTTTTAAGGTTGCTTGATTTATATGATGCAAGGACAAGGCCTGTAAGGAATTATTCGAAAGGCATGGTGCAGAGGCTGGGGCTTGCACAATGTCTTCTTCATGACCCGGATATCTTCATACTCGATGAGCCGATGAGCGGGCTTGACCCTTTAGGCAGGATGCTTGTAAGGGATATAATTCTTGATTTGAAGGCTAAAGGAAAGTGTGTCTTTATGTCCACGCATATATTGAATGACATAGAAACTATATGCGACAGGGTGGGGATTATCGTGAAGGGTGAACTCAGGCTTGTAGAATCAATAAAAAATATAATGGCGAGGGGAATAAAGGGTTACCTGTTGACATTTAACGCCATATCAGGGCATATGAGCAACCGTCTTAAATCCATAAGTGAAGATGCCGATAGAAAAAATGATTCTTTGTCATTTCATATAAAGCAAAAAGATATAGAATCTGTTTTATCGGGACTCTCAGGAGATAAGGAGACATCTATACAGCTTATTGAGCCTGTAAGAAAAGGCCTTGAAGAGTTGTTTACGGAGATTGTGCATGAAGACTGAGATTGCTGAAAGATATAGGGTCTTATTTATAATCTTTGTTTCTCTTGGAGTTTATTATCCATCTATATTCGGGTCAGCAACCAGTGTGGACGATTTTAAAATGCTTAATAATCTTTTGAACACAGAATCGTTCGATTTGAAAGGCGTTTTTTTCTCCGGCTCATCTGTCTATTATTACCGTCCGATTTTGGCTTCGTCATTTTTACTTGATCAGTATTTGTGGTCTGGAAGCGAATCATTTATGCATTTGGAAAATATTTTTTTACATACACTAAGCGGAGTTTTGATTTTTTATATCTCCAAAGAACTTATCAGGAGATTTAAACTAAAGGCCGGAGATTTTGTGCCCATGTTTATCTCTCTCCTTTTTATTTTACATCCTATTAACACTGAACCTGTCAACTGGATTTCGGGAAGGACCGATATATTAGCTGGTTTTTTTGTATTTCTATCTTTCTGGATCTTTTTGAAGAAAGGCATGGATAACTATATCTGGTGCTGGATTTCTGCTTTTTTTTATCTGATGGGGCTGCTTTCAAAAGAGGTCGCTATAGGGCTTCTCCCGGCAATTGGCTTATTTTTAGCCCTGAAAGAGAAACCTGTTGAGAATATCGGCATTAAGAATAAACTGAAGTTATTTTTCCCCTTTTTTGTTTTTACAATAATATATTTCCTGATGCGTATGCCATCCGGCCACATTGATTTAGGAATCTCAACGGCTGTAAATGTTTCAGAAGACAGAAATTTTATAAGGGATATCGGCAGCGCCATAAAGGCATTTGGATTTTATATAAAGAAACTTTTTGTGCCCCTCCCTCTTAATTTTGGAATTATAGAAATAAACAGGACATTTTATTTATGGTTCGGAACAATTACTTCAGGAACTGCTTTATATTTATTTTTTAAGCGAAGAACAGTTTTATCATTCCTTTTATTTTTTTCTATATTATTCTTTCTTCCTGCTATTCCTGTTGCAATATCAAGGATGGCTTGGACTCCGTTGGCAGAAAGATATCTTTATATATCGAGCTTTGGAGTATCAACTCTGATAATCTTAATGGTTAATCGCATACCCTGGAAAAAAGAACTGGGGTATGGATTTTTAGCAGTTCTTCTGGCAGTGTTTGCTGCAATAACGGTAGACCGTAATATTATCTGGCAAAGCAATCTAACTTTATTTGAAGACACAGTTAAAAAGTCACCTAATTTTGCTGCTGGTAGGAATGATTATGGTATTGCCTTGGCTATGAACGGAAAGCTTGATGAGGCAGTAAAACAGCTTGAAATTGCTGTAAAACTATCAGGGCATGAAATGCACAGAGGATTACCATCAATGAATCTGATATATCTATCGGGACTTCAAAAAAACAATGAAAAGGAAGCAGTACAAAAAAACTATCTGGCTCTTTTTTCCGGAAAAACATCTCCTCCGGTAACCAGGCAAATATTGATACATCTTATAAAGAATGCTGAAGCGCTTGTTATGGAAGAAAAAAATACCGACAAAAAAAGAGTATTCTATAAAGAGATTATTTCATATTTTGAACAACTGTATAAGCTTGAAGGTGGTGGTTTTTATCTGTACAAGCAAGGTCAATACTATCTTGCGCTTGATGAAAAAGAAAAGGCTGTTGAATTTTTTAAGAAAGCGGTTGAATTGTCACCGAACGAGTATTATTCTGAACCCGCAAGAAAGTTAGCTAAAAAACTTGAAAGTCCAAAAAGTGAAATCAACAATTAAACATTATTTTATAAGTTTACGGCCCCGGCACTGGTTAAAAAATCTGTTTCTTTTTGCAGCTCCTTTTTTTGGGGGAACCCTATTTTCTGAAGAGACACTGCTTATTGCCTTCCCTGCATTTATATCATTCTCTCTCTCTGCAAGCGCTGCCTATATTTTCAATGATATAAAGGATATTGAAAACGACAGGCTTCATCCCGGGAAAAAGAAGAGGCCGGTTGCTTCCGGTGGTATCAGCAGGAAGAATGCCTTGATATTTTCAGTTTGCGTGGGTATGCTCTCACTGTTTCTGTCTTATCGGATAGCGCCTGCCTTTTTTTATTATGTTCTCGCCTATCTTTTTATTCAGGCATCATATTCCATGTATCTTAAAAATATGCCGCTGGTTGATATATTCTGCATAGCATCAGGTTTTATCATCAGGGTCCTTGCAGGAGGGGCTGCATTTAATGTTGAGGTTTCTCAGTGGCTTTTGCTGACTATGTTTATGATATCTCTTGTGCTTGCTTCAGGGAAAAGGCTTGGTGAAATTAACAATCTGAATGAAAAGGCAGGGGAACACAGGAGAAGTCTCAGTTATTATTCATCAGCAACCCTGAATGAAATCCTGTTAATATCCTCATCTGCCTCGCTGATTGCTTATGCGCTTTACACAATTGAGCAGTTTCAGCGGCTTGTTTATACGATTCCCATTGTGACTTTTGGGCTTTTCAGGTATATAATGCTTGCAAAACAGGGCATGGGAGACCCGACAGATGCAATGACAAAGGACAGGTGGCTGGCATTGACAGTTGCATTGTGGTTGCTGCTTGTTGGGGTAATAAGATATAATTATTAGTGACTAATGAGTCTATTAGTATAGTCTTTTGGATGTCATTCTCGCCCCCGTTTTCACGAGGGTAAACTCCAGCGGGAATCCAGACCTTAAAAACTGGATTCCGGGTCTCCCGATTAAGGACTTCGAGGGCAGGCAAGCCCGGAATGACAAAACTGGGTAGTAAAGGCAGGTATGAAAGGTCTTCTAAATAAAAGAATACTCATAACAGGCGGAGCCGGCTTTCTTGGTTCCCATTTGTGTGAGAGGCTCTTGAATGAGGGCAATGAAATAATTTGTGTGGATAATTTTTATACAGGTCGGCGTGGGAATATAGCTCATTTAGTCAGTAACCCTTATTTTGAGATTATGAGGCATGATATTTGTTTTCCGCTTTATGTTGAGGTTGATGAAATCTATAACCTTGCATGCCCTGCATCTCCCATACATTATCAGTTCGACCCTGTGCAGACAACAAAGACCTCAGTTCACGGCAGTATCAACATGCTTGGACTTGCCAAGAGGGTAAAGGCAAAGATTTTGCAGGCCTCGACAAGCGAGGTGTATGGCGACCCAAAGGTTCATCCCCAACCCGAGGCATACTGGGGTAATGTAAATCCTGTCGGGCCGAGGTCTTGTTATGATGAAGGGAAGAGATGCGCGGAAACACTTTTTTTTGACTATCACCGTCAGCATAAACTGAAGATAAAAGTAGCGAGAATTTTTAATACTTACGGCCCGAGGATGCATCCCAATGACGGGCGGGTTGTAAGCAACTTTATAATGCAGGCATTAAGGGGAGAGGATATTACTGTTTATGGGGATGGAAGCCAGACAAGGAGTTTTTGTTATGCTGATGACCTTGTAGACGGCCTTATCAGACTTATGAATAGTCCTGATGACTTTACAGGGCCTGTAAATTTAGGGAATTCCGGAGAATTTTCCATGCTCGAACTTGCGGAGAAGGTGATTGGGTTAACAGGCTCAAAGTCAAAGATAGTCTTTAACCCTTTACCTCAGGATGATCCAATGCAAAGAAAGCCTGATATAAGTCTTGCGAGGGAAACACTCGGATGGGAGCCTAAAGTGCCGCTGGAAAAAGGACTTGGGAAAACGATAGAGTATTTTAAGGGTCTATTGCAGGTTTTGTGAAGCAACGCATCACTTTTATTTTTACTTCTTTGTTATGTATCTACAAAAGTTTTGTATGGTAACAATACGTTGGACCGCAAACCTTAAGAGGCATTGAAGCTCGACTAATGGTTCGACTAATAGCCTTGGATACCCATTTTTTAGCAGTGCCCGTCTGTTTTCTGCTAATGACAAAAGAGGATACTGTGCTCCTACACCACCAGTCTGCATTTTTGCTAAGGGCTCGGAGAGATAACTGATACGGACCCCTGCGCGCTGCCATCTTAAAAATAGGTCATAGTCCATGCCTAATTTATAATCTTTTGAGAAAACTCCATGCTGCTGGTAAACATGCTTTCTTACAAATGTGGCCGGATGATTAAAAAGTATTAATCTCCATGGTAACCACCAGAATTTGGGAGGTTTAATTCGCTTAATGAAATTCGCATCGTTATATAAAAGCACGTCTCCATGGATCACTTCTGTGTCCGGATGTGTAGTGAAATAGGTAAGTATCCTGTTTATAACGCCCTGGAGGAGTACATCATCGGAATTGATTATTCCAATGATTTCTCCTGAAGAAAGGGCAATCCCTTTGTTAAAGGCATCGGCTATCCCTTCATCGGGTTCACTTATAAAAATATCAATGTCCTTTCCAAAAGATTTTATAATAGCCTGAGTTCCGTCATTTGAATTTCCGTCAACAATGATATATTCAAGACCTTCACAACGCTGAGATAGTACACTTTCAATAGTTTTGGTAATTGTTTTTGCACTGTTTTTACAAATAGTTATAATGCTGACAATTTTAGGAAGATTAGAATTTTTGTTCATAACGTTAATATCCAATCAAAATATTCCGTAACTGTTAAGTGCCTTTATAACTTGCTCTGTCTTAATTCTGTTAACACTGGCGAATCTGCTATCATTTATCCACTTATCCTCACTTTTGTAGATTGCCTCTTCGTCGGTGACATTACAAATGCCATTTCCTTTGGGGACCCATAAATCGAGAGATGGACCGCTTAATATAATCATTTTCTTGTCTAATGCATAGCCTATGTGTGCAACTGCTGTATTGACGCTGATTAACAGATCAATGTTCGAGATAGTTTCTATTAGCTTGTAAACGGATTCGGAATAGACAAAATTTAGCCGGTCAGTTTTTAGGTTATTCTCTTTGAGTAAAAATTTTTTAAAATCTTCAAGGTTTTTATCATGACCGAAAACTATCACTTCATGACCGTTTTTTAAAAGAAATAGAATTACTTCCAGCCATTTTTCATAAGTCCATGTAAAACAATTCAAATATCCTCTTCTGCTCCACGGATGTATGCCTATTCTAATATGAGTATTGTCTGCTTTGGTTTTTAGGTCGATACCGTTTTCTATCGGCAATTTTAGTTTATAAAATTCTTCTGGCATCCTAATCTTAAACAAGTTTTTTATTTGATTGAGGTGCAAATCTAAAATATAATTTCCGATAGGGGGAGTAATGATGTCTGCATTAATAAGATTAAAATCTACAATATAGTCGATGGCTTTTAAATTTTTCAAGAAAGTGAGAAAGAAAAAGCCTTGTATTGACCCAGGAGCCATCTGCAGACCGAAGACAGTGTATCCTTTCCTTTTTACATTTTTTAATTTCGAGACAAGCCTGAAAAAGTGTAATGGGTTGTAAACATTAAAAAAACGCTCCAAAGGGTTATCATATTTCCAAAGGGTAACATGGGGATTATTCCTATGAGCCATAAGGCAGCGTGCTGTCGGGATTATTCCTTCTATTTTCCTCATTAAATCTCCCATGACAATATAGTCTCCAAGACCAGATGTCATGGTGTAAAGAAGCAAAGGATTAATATCTTTTAAGTTTGCCATGTTTTATATTAGGATATTAACAAAAATGAGTCAAATAGCTGTATAAGTTCCATACAAATGCGACATACCCCCTTTCTGGATAAGGTAGTCGATTGGAGTCATCAGCAAAATGTGACAAAAATTATTATTCTTATGTTAAACTTATCAAAGGAAAAGTTCAAACATATTTAGATTCTACTTTAAATGAACCGGATAGAATTCTTAAAGTGCATCGATAATATCTTGGGCAAACCACTTATATCCTTGCTCTGCAAAATAGGACAACAGAGCAAAGAACCGCAGGAGAACATAAAACGGCTTCTCCTCATTTGTCCCGGCGGCATTGGTGAGCCGTACTATCCTGTCCCCATGCAAGATGCCCTTAACATTTATGATAAATACAAAAATGAGGCTCAGAAATTAAAGTTTGTCTATTTTGTCGGAAGGCTTGCTGAATATAAATACTATAATATGGACCAGGCTGTAAAAAGGGCACTAGAGGTTTTTGAGGAAATAGCAAGAAAGATATGTCCATAAACACCTTAATTAATGAAATATTCACCGACAGCATTAACATGTTTAATTGTCCCTCGTGTGATGCAGAGGTCAGGACTGTTCGTTATAGGTATATGCAGGATGATAAGGAGAGCCGGATTTATCGCTGTCCTCATTGTAGTTTGATGTTTGCTCGTCCAATTTTTATTCATGACCTTTCCCATAGGCAGATGGATTCTGTTGATGACGCTGAACTTTTTAATAATCCCTTTCTCAAAAAACTTCATGAACATCTCATTATCAAAAGAGAGATACGGCATGTACGGAAAATATTCTCCATGAAAGAATTTTCTCTCTTAGATATCGGTTGTGGAACCGGTTGGACTTCCTCTGTCTGGGAAAAAGAGGGGGCAGAAGTTGTCGGGTTAGAGCCATCAGGGGCGAGAGGCAAAATCGCAAAAGAAAGATACGGGCTGAGAATTATTCAAGCTTATCTTGAAGATCTCGAAGACAGCGAAAAATTTGATGTAATTGTGATTAGGCATGTTTTAGAACACTTTGCTGAGCCTTTTGAAATTTTAAAAAAAGTTAAAACTCTTCTAAGGGAAAATGGTTTGATTTTGCTTGTTGTGCCAAATATTAATTGCATTGGTCGCTATATTTTTAATGATAAGTGGTCTTGGATTCTTCCGTGGCATTGTAATTTTTTTAGCCCAAGGTCTTTATCGGGTTTACTTGATAGAGCTGGGTTTGTAGTATTAAAGTTATATCAGACCCCATCTCCTTTGTGGTATCCGGAAAGTTTTTTGAGACTTTTCCCGAAGACCGGCCAATTAAATTCGAGAATCTATAGTAAGTTAAGCTCGTTGATATTTCTTCCTTTCATGCCGGTTGTAATAGCAGGTTATGTGATGGGGTTAAGCGACAATATTACTTTGATTGCAAAAATGAAGTAAATTTAAATCAGGCCAGTTATGAATAAGATAAAAATTATAAAATTCGTCGATAAGGTTTTAGGTGTGCCACTTGTTTTTCTGTTTTACATGTTCGGGTGTCGGAAAAACATCTCTTTACAAATCAAAAAAGTTCTCCTTATCCGTCCCGGAGGCATTGGAGATGCGGTTTTACTTTTACCTGCAATTGACGCATTGAAGTCAAGATTCCCTGACTCTGATATTGATGTCCTTTGTGAAAAAAGGAATGCGGAGATATTCAGGCTGTCAAATGTCATAGGCAGAATATATCTTTATGACAGAGGGCTTGACCTTTTCAGAAGCCTGAGGAATAAATATGATGTCGTTATAGATACCGAGCAGTGGCACAGGCTTTCGGCAGCTGTAGCCTATCTTTCAGGGGCGCCTGTCAGGATAGGTTTTGACACCAATGAAAGGGCAAAACTCTTTACTCACAGGATTCCTTACAGCCAGGAGGACTATGAGGTTTATAGTTTTTTGCATCTGATAGAACCGTTAACTGACAGGAGTTATGATTTTAAGGCTGACAAGCCTTTTATCAACATTAAAAATGATGTAGCCTCTCATCTTCAGGATGAGTTAAAAAATAAAGACAGGGTTATTGCCATTTTCCCCGGCGCATCTGTAATGGAGCGGAGATGGGGTGGAGATAAGTTCGGAGAGGCCGCAAAGATACTAAGTGATAACGGGTACGATATTATAATCCTTGGTTCTGATGCGGACAGGGCAGATGCTGAGAGGATTAAAAAACATGCGGGCAACTGTGTTGACCTTACTGGCAGGACCAACCTCAGAGATATTGCTGCTGTGCTTAAGAAGAGCAGGTTGCTGATTACAGCAGACTCGGGCCTGATGCACATAGCATTTGCAGTTGGAACTCCGACTGTTTCGCTTTTTGGTTCAGGCATAGAGAAAAAGTGGGCGCCACTGGGTGAAAATCACATTGTTCTAAACAAGCATCTTGACTGCAGCCCGTGTACGAAATTTGGGTATACCCCTCGCTGCAAGAGAAATGCAGAATGTATGTCTTTAATCAGTGTTGAAGACGTAGTGGTTGCAGCGAAGACGATTTTAGGCGAGACGTAACACAGGGGCAAGCATTAAATTAATAATAAGAATTTCTACCACTTGAGCTTGTTTAGGAAGTCCCTGTTTTTCAGATACCAGTCAACTGTGTTTTTGAGGCCGTCTTCTATTGAGAGGGTTGGTTTCCAGTTGAGTTTTTGCTTTGATTTTTCTATATTCGCCCATGTGGCCCGAACATCCGCAGGATGCAGTGGAAGCCATTCTATTTCTGCTTTTTTGCCAAGGTGCTGCTCTATCAGGTTTATGACATACATTAATTCTACGGAATTATCATTCCCGAAGTTAAAGATTTCATATCCGGCCGGTCGGGACGACTCGCAACCGAGCTGGAGGCATTTTATTGTCCCGTCTGCTATGTCATCAATATAAGTGAAATCCCTTTTCTGTTTGCCGTCGCCAAAGACAGGGATTGGTTTGTTGTTATCAATGTTTTTCAGGAACCTGAAAATACTCATGTCAGGCCTTCCGGCAGGGCCGTAAACAGTGAAATATCTCGGTATGCTTACGTCAATGCCGCACAGGTAATGATAGCTGAAGCACAAGGCCTCTGCGGCCTTCTTTGTAGCAGAGTACGGAGCCAGTGGATGGTCTGTGTTATCCGTCTCCCTGAACGGCATTTCATTAAGTCCGTACAGGCTTGAGGTTGATGCAAGGACAAATTTCTTTGTGCCGGAGTCTTTGCAGCATTCAAGAAGGTTCAGAGTCCCTTTGACATTTGTGTCGAGATATATCCACGGGTTTTCTACAGAAGCCCTTACTCCTGCCCTTGCAGCGAGGTTAATGACAGCATCTATCTTATTTGAAGAGAATATCTCTTTGAGCTTTTCATAGTCTGTAATATCATATCTGTAAAATTTGAAATTTGCTTTTTCTGAAATGCTGCTTAGCCGCCATTCTTTCAGCTTCGGGTCATAGTAGTCATTCATATTATCAATGCCGACAACTGAATAGCCATTTTCAAGGAGTTTTTCAGCAACCTTCCAGCCAATGAACCCGGCACAACCTGTCACTACAACGGTCTTCATTCTTCCTCCGGAATTGTTATTTTTCTGATATAATACAACAATTTCTTGAAAAACGGTTGAGGTGAAATGAAGGCGTTAATCTTAAGCGGCGGGAAGGGAACAAGGTTGAGGCCATTGACCTATACAACCGCAAAGCAGCTTGTCCCTGTGGCAAATAAGCCGATACTTGGTTATGTGCTTGGACACATCCAGGATGCTGGCATAAAGGATGTGGGTATAATTATTTCTCCCGAGACAGGCAATGAGGTAAAAAATTATATAGGGAACGGTAAACAATGGGGGATTAAAGTGACATATATTCTCCAGTCCGAGCCTGCGGGCCTTGCCCATGCAGTTAAGACCGCAAGAGATTTTCTCGGGGATGACGATTTTATCATGTATCTCGGTGATAATCTCCTGCATCACGGTGTCAAAGACGCAATCAAGGAATTTAACAGACAGTCCCCTGATGCATTGATATTTTTGAAGGAAGTAGATAATCCGCAGCAGTTTGGCGTGGCAAAGCTCGACAGGAAAGGCAATGTAGTCAAGCTTATAGAGAAACCTGCAAAACCTCCTTCAAACCTTGCCCTTGTCGGTGTTTATATATTTACCGCAAGGATACATGATGCTATTGCGAGGATAAAGCCATCGTTCAGGGGAGAACTCGAGATTACGGATGCAATACAGAAGCTCATAAGCATGGGATGCAAGGTGAAAAGTGAAACCCTCAGCGGGTGGTGGCTTGATACAGGCAAGAAAGATGATCTTCTTCAGGCAAATACAATTGTACTTGATGAATATATAAAAAGGCAGATTAAGGGCAATGTGGACAGCAGAAGCCAGGTAAATGGAAGGGTGACAGTTGAGAAGGGAGCTACTGTGATAAACAGCATTGTCAGGGGCCCTGTTATTATTGGCAAGGGTTCCAGGATTAAGGATTCATTCATAGGACCATTTACCAGCATTGGCGATAATGTCACTCTCCTTGGTTCTTCCGTAGAACATTCTGTGATTTTAAACAATGCATTTTTATCAGGTGTTGAGAGGCTTGAGGACAGTATCGTAGGTAAAAACACAAGGGTTATAAAAAATAGTATCCGGCACAAGGCGCTTCGCCTGATGCTGGGAGATGATTCAACGGTAGAAGTTTAATAGTTGAAGAAGGTTAAAAAGTTCAAAATGTTTAACGATGGCGATATAGAGGGCGTGGTTATAAAAAAGTTAAATTCCTATACTGATGAACGGGGCTGGTTAATGGAATTATTCAGGAAAGATGATAGGGTTGATTTTGAGCCGGCAATGAGCTATGTCTCTGTTACGCATCCTTCTGCTACAAGGGGGCCTCATGAACATAAAGGCCAGGCTGACTACTTCTGTTTTCTTGGGAAATTCACCCTGTATTTGTGGGATAACAGGAAGAAATCACCAACTTATAATAATAAGCAGGTAATAGAAAATGCAGACAGGCTTGCCGTGATTGTGCCGCCCGGAGTTGTGCATGGATACAAAAATATTGGCGAGGAAGATGCAATGGTCATAAATTTTCCTGACAGGCTTTATGCGGGCAGGGACAGGAAGGAAAAGGTTGATGAGGTCAGGTATGAAAATGACTCTGAGACAAAATTCAAGGTTGAGTAATTCTGACAGGATATCATCCTTTCGCTCATTCTCGGGCTCTCGCCCTCCGAGGTTTTTGCCTCTTTATATTTCCTATGAGAACTCTATGGACTATCGGCAAAAAAAACCGCTCAAGGACAATCTCCTGTCCTTAATAAGAGAGAGTTGAGGGAAAATGAAACTCCTTGTTACAGGCGGCTGCGGATTTATAGGTTCAAATTTTATCAGGTATATCCTTAAAAAATATCCTGACTATGAGATTACAAACCTTGATGCATTGACATATTCAGGAAACCTTGAGAATCAGAGGGACATAAAGAAAGATAAGAGGTATCGCTTTGCACATGGAAGGATCGATGATGTAGACCTTGTTATGGATGTTCTTGGCAGGGTGGATTATGTTGTAAATTTTGCTGCAGAGACTCATGTCGACAGGTCGATACATGATGCCCAACCCTTTATTATCACCAATATTTTAGGTACCCATATTCTTCTTGAGGGTGCAAGGACTTCTTCCATCAAAAAATTTATTCATATATCAACTGATGAGGTTTACGGGACACTGGAAGAAAAGGGAAAATTCACAGAGGAAACGCTTCTCAGCCCCAATTCTCCTTATGCGGCGTCCAAGGCATCCGGGGACATGTTAGCCCATGCCTACCATAAGACTTATGGCCTGCCTGTGGTGATTGTAAGGCCATCGAATAATTACGGTTATTACCAGTTCCCTGAAAAGTTTATCCCTTTGATGATTACAAATCTTCTGCTGGGCAAACAGGTCCCTGTTTACGGGAAGGGCGAAAATATCAGGGACTGGCTTTTTATAGAAGATAGCTGTTCTGCAATTGACATAGTTATGCATAATGGCAGGGCCGGTGAGGTCTATAATGCAGGCGGGGATTGCGAAGTTAAAAATATAGAAATTGCAAGGAAGGTTTTGGCGATAATGGGAAAGGGAGACGAGCACATTAAATTTGTTAAAGACAGGCCGGGACATGATTACAGGTATGCGCTTGATAATTCTAAAATAGAACGTGAGTTGCAGTGGAGGCCCTCTGTAAAGATAGATGAAGGACTCGAAAAGACTGTTCAGTGGTATAAGGATAACGAGTCGTGGTGGAGGCCGCTTAAGGAAAGGCTTTGCGCTGAAAGTAAGGGGTTCTGGGAGGAGAAAAATAGCTGACAGCGTCAGCTTATAGATGCTTATGAAGATTCTTATCACCGGTTCCAAGGGCATGCTTGCACAGGATTTAATCCCTTTACTTAAGGAAGGGCATGAGGTCATATCATTTTCGAGACAGGAAATGGATATAACCCAAAAAGATGTTATGTTAAAGAATATAAAAAGCGCTGCGCCTGAGATAGTCATAAATTGTGCTGCTTATGCAAATGTGGATAAGGCAGAGGCAGCAGGGGAGAGGGACAGGGTTTTTATGACTAACGCTATTGGTGTTCAGAACCTTGCAGTAGCCTGTGCAGAGATGAGAATTCCTTTATGCCATATAAGCACGGATTATGTTTTTGACGGCAGGAAAGGCAGGCCTTATACGCCGTTTGACAATACGAATCCGTTGAGCGTTTATGGCGAGTCAAAGCTTGCAGGGGAAAAATATATCCAGTGGATTTCAGACAAGTTTTATATAGTAAGGACCAGCGGGCTTTATGGCAGAGGGGACAACAACTTTGTATCGACGATTCTTAAGCTTGCAAGGGAGCATTCTATGGTTAAGGTAGTAACAGACCAGATTGGCTCTCCAACATCCACCGTGAGTTTGTCAGCAGGGATAAAGAAGCTTATTGAGAGCGGAAATTTCGGGATATATCACATTGCCGATGATTCAGGTAATGGTATAAGCTGGTTTGATTACGCCAGGGAGATTATTTCTACGGCAGGCATAAAAGCAGAGATAATCCCTGTGACCTCTGATGAGTTTCCGCGTCCTGCAAGGCGTCCGGCATATTCTGTGCTGGATACAGAGATTATGAGGCTTGCTACCGGCTATGCCCCTGAAAAGCGTGAGGTTGCCCTGAAGAAATTTCTTGCGGGCAGTATTTACTAATATGGCTATTAGTAAGGATACATTGGTTTCTATTTCTGTCATGCCGGCTTGTCCGGCATCCTTCTTTAAAGAAAGATTCCCGACAAGCGGGAATGACAAACAGTGTCGCTTTATTTTTGCCCGCCTTAGTAACATAGTTTGGTGATGCACTAAAAGCGGCATAAGAAATTACATGGATAATAGATGGCAGTGAAAAAGGCATTGAATAACAGATTAAAAACAATCGTAGAGTTTGTGTCTCTTTCCGGTATGGATATACTCTCTGTACTGGGGATATTCCGGCTTTCGACTGTTATAAGGACTGATTTGCTGCCCCACATATATGCGGGTTTTCCTCCCGAGCCCCCTTTCAGGAACCTTATCAGTGCATGGTGGATATTTTTTTTATGGGTCTTCCTGTTTTACTACGAGGGGCTTTATACCAAAAGATTTTCTTTCTGGGATGAGATAAAGGCGCTATGGAAGACTTCATTTTTTTCAACAATAGGCATATTTACAATAATCTCCATAGGCAAGCTCAGCGATGATATATCAAGGACTGTCATTATCCTTTCGGGAGTGATTGCAATCCTGCTTCTTCCTTTGATACGGATAGCCTCAAAAAAAGTTCTCAGAAGGCTTGGTTTTTTGAGCAGGAGGGTCTTGATTCTCGGTGCAGGCGACACAGGAAGGCTTATCGCAAGGGCGCTCCGGAAAGAGCCTAATTATGGCTATGAGGTCGTAGGTTTTCTTGATGATGACCCTGAAAAGGTTGGAGAGGAAGTGGACGGGATAAAGGTCCACAGAGGCGTGGACAAGGCATCCAGCTATATAAATAGCTGCGGCATCTCGGACATTTTTATTGCTATGCCAAGTGCAGGGAAAGAAAGGCTTCAGGGGCTTATAAACAACCTTCAGCATAAAGTGGAACGGATACTCTTTGTCCCTGATATGTTCGGCGTTGCAGTTTTGGGGACAAGCCTTCAGCATTTTTTCCATGAGCAGGCATTTGCGCTTGAGGTAAAAAATAATCTGGAAAGGCCCTTTAATGTTTTCATAAAGAAATGTTTTGAGTTGTTTTTTAGTGTTTTATTTGTGCTGTTTATGTTTATTCCAATGGCGCTTATTGCTATTCTTATAAAGCTTGATTCGAAAGGGCCTGTCATGTTTTTCCAGGACAGGGTCGGTAAAAAGGGAAAGGGCTTCAAATGCTATAAATTCAGGACAATGTATAGAGATGCAGGGGAAAGGCTGCAGGAGCTTCTTGAGAGTAATGAGGAGGCAAGAACGGAATGGGGAAAATTCTGGAAGCTCAAGGATGATCCTCGTATTACAAGGGTCGGGCGCTTTTTGAGAAGAACATCTCTTGATGAACTTCCGCAGATATTTAATGTTTTGAAAGGCGATATGAGCCTTGTTGGCCCAAGGCCGGTTACCCAGGATGAGATAGATAAATATTATAAAGATAGAGCTGACTTGTGTTTCAGTGTCACTCCCGGAATTACAGGGCTGTGGCAGGTTTCCGGAAGAAGCAATACAAGCTATGAATACAGGATTGCCCTTGATTCATGGTATGTGCGAAACTGGAACTTATGGCTGGATATTATTATTCTGTTTAAAACAGTAAACGTAGTCCTAAGGGGAGATGGAGCGCGCTGATAGCCCCTCCAAAACCGCAGCTGGATATGGAATCAACTGATATTTGCTGGTATGCCATTCATGTGAGGTCCAGACATGAATTTAGGGTCGTGGAAAGATTGACAAAGATTGGGATAGAAGCATTCCTGCCAATAGTTGAAAGGGTTAACAGGTGGAAGGACAGAAAGAAACTGGTAATCCTGCCGCTTTTCCCGGGCTATCTCTTTGTTCACATCAATAAAAACTACCATAATATGCTGGCTGTTCTGAAAATCAGGGGTGTCGTGAGGTTCCTTGAAACGATTCCCGGTGAGCCGGAAACTGTGCCGGAAGACCAGGTAATTTTTTTAAAAAGGCTTGTTGAAAATAAAGAATCCCTTGACCCTTATCCATATCTGAAGGAAGGACAGAGGGTCAGGATAAAAAGAGGGCCGCTTACAGGCGTGGAGGGAATCCTTGTTGAAAGGACCGGGCAGCATATTCTTGTCCTTTCAGTTGATATACTCCGGCAGGGAGTGTCTCTAAAAATAGACGCATCAGAGGTAGAACTTGTATAATATAGAGATTTCTCAAAAAATGCCTTAGGTTGCAATTCCCGCGAACCGGGATATGTAACTGAAAGGGCGGAGCGTTGCAAAAAGAAGGGGAACAAATAGTTGATAGGCATGGCTAAGATGTTAGATGACAGGATATTTAAGGAATATGACATAAGAGGAGTTGTAGGGAAGGATATTGACAGGGATGCTGCCGTTTCCATTGGGAAGGCATTTAGCTGTTTGCTGAAGAAAACAAATCCTGAGGCAAAATGTGTAAGTGTTGGACGGGATGTCAGGCTTAGTTCGGAGGGGCTGGCATCAGGCATAATTGAAGGAATAATCTCTTCGGGCCTTGATGTATATGATTTAGGGGTTTGTCCTACTCCTCTGCAGTATTTTTCAATCTTCCATCTTAATCTGGATGGAGGCATTATGGTTACAGGCAGTCATAATCCGCCGGAATATAATGGATTTAAACTGAGTATCGGCAAGTCAACCATTTTTGGCAGTGGCATACAAAGGCTCAGAGAAATAATAATAAAAGAGGAATGGATATTCTCCGGCAGAAAAGGGCAGCTCAAGGGCTATAACATAGTTGATGCCTATAAGAAATATATGCTGAACGAATTTTCGTATCTGAATGATTCAGGATTCAAAAGGTATAAAGTTGTTGTGGATGCAGGCAATGGAACTGCCGGCATTGTTGCCCCTGAAATCCTGAGCAGCATCGGCTGTGATGTGATACCGCTTTACTGTGAACCTGATGGTAATTTCCCCAATCATCATCCTGACCCGACTGTTATTGAAAATATGCAGGATTTAATTCTTGAAACACAGAAGACCGGCGCTGATATCGGAGTCGGATATGACGGAGACGCAGACAGGATAGGGGTTGTGGACAGGAATGGTAAAATTGTATGGGGTGACCACTTGATGATAGTCCTCAGCCGTGATTTGTTAAGAGAAAATAAGGGCGCAAAGATAATAGGCGATGTAAAGTGTTCCCGGATAATGTTTGACGACATAAGGGAACATGGGGGCATCCCTGTGATGTGGAAGACCGGCCACTCACTGATAAAACAAAAGATGGGGGAAGAAGGCGCGCTCCTTGCCGGCGAGTTCAGCGGGCATATATTCATAGGGGGCAGATATTTTGGCTATGATGATGCTATTTATACTACCCTGAGACTGATTGAGATAATGAAAAAAACAGAAATGGATATAAAAGGGCTTCTTGCAGATGTCCCCATGGTGTTTTACACTCCTGAGATAAGGATTGAATGCCCTGAAGACGTAAAAAGGAATGTGGTTAAAAGGGTTGTATCCCGTTTTTTTGATTATAAGGAGAGTGGGGAAGCGCCTTATAGGGTAGTTGACGTGAATAGCATGGATGGCGTGAGGGTCATATTTGAGAAAGGATGGGGTTTGGTGAGGGCAAGTAATACGCAGCCTGTTGTAGTCATGAGGGTGGAGGCATCAGATGAAGTCAGCCTGAGCAATTACAGGGCCTTTATAGAAGGGGAATTTAAGAAAGCGATGGAGGCAGAGGCTCAATGAAGGCATTAATCCTTGCCGGAGGCAGTGGCACAAGGCTCTGGCCTCTAAGCAGAAGGAATTATCCAAAGCAGTTTCTGAAATTAAGCGGTGATAAATCATTGCTGCAGCAGACAGCAGAAAGACTTTTAAGGGTCGTCTCTGCCGATGATATCGTTGTTATGACAAACAGCGATTATAAATTTCATGTTTTGTCTGACTTGAACTCTTTGTCTGTAGCGCCCATTACTAATATAATCCTTGAACCGGCAAGCAGGAATACAGCGCCGGCAATAGCCCTTGGAATAAAATACTGCATTGATAAGCTCGGATGCAAGGAAGACGATGTTTTGTTTGTTTCGCCATCAGACCATATAATAAAGCCTCCCGAGAAATTTGCTGAATATCTAAGTCTTTCTGAGGAGGTTGCTAAAGAAGGGTATGTAGTAACATTCGGGATAAAGCCTGTCAGGCCGGAGACAGGTTATGGATATATAAAGGCAGGTAAAGGTATAGGCAAAGGCAGAGAAATTTATAAAGTAGAAAGGTTTGCCGAAAAACCCGAGGCCGGGACTGCAAAACGTTATCTGAAACAGGGCAATTACTACTGGAACTCCGGGATGTTTGCTTTCACCATAGGGACAATGACGGAAGAATTATGCAGGTATGCGCCTAAGATAGGCAAAATGCTCGAAATGAGTTTTGACGAGATGTTATCCAACTTCGGGAAAATGCCTAATATATCCATAGACTATGCAGTTATGGAAAAATCAAAAAAGGTGGTGACACAGCCTCTTGATTTATACTGGAATGATATAGGCTCATGGGATTCATTGGCCGAGGTGTTTCCGAAAGACAAAAAAGGCAATATAAAAAGCGGTGATTTTATTGACATAGACACCAGGGATACAATGATAATCGGCAATAAGAGGCTAATAACCACAATAGGTTTAGAGGACTGCATGGTGGTTGAAACAGATGATGCAATATTGGTAGCTAAGAGGGGACATTCACAGAAGGTTAAAGATATTGTAGGCAAACTTAAATCTGCTCATCGTAAAGAGGCATTAGACCATGTGACCACATTCAGGCCGTGGGGGAGCTTTACAGTGCTTGAAGACGGCGAGAGATATAAGATAAAACGTATAGTTGTGAATCCTAATGAAAAGTTAAGCCTTCAGATGCACTATCACCGTTCTGAGCACTGGGTAGTAATAAAAGGAAGTGCAAAGGTGACAATAGGCGACAAAGAGATGTTTGTGCATGAAAATGAATCGGCATATGTTCCGAAATCAACCCTTCACAGGCTTGAAAATCCCGGCAAGGTTCCTTTAGAGATAATCGAGGTCCAGAACGGAGAGTATGTTGGAGAGGATGACATAGTGAGGATAGATGATAAATATGAGAGGTAATAATTTTGACAGAGCGTAATGAAAAACATAAAAAGAGAGAAATAAAACAATGAAAATCTCTATTATCGGCACAGGCTATGTGGGACTTGTTACCGGGGCATGTATGTCCCAGATGGGAAATACCGTTATTTGTGTTGATGTGGATGAGAAAAAGATAGAAGGCCTTAAACAGGGTAAAATCCCTATATATGAGCCCGGGCTTGAGACAATGGTAGCCGAGAATTTCAAGTTGGGCACCTTAAGGTTTACTACTGATATAAAAGATGCGCTGGACCACAGCGATATATGCTGCATAGCTGTCGGCACTCCTATGGGCGAAGACGGGAGCGCTGATTTGCAGTATGTTTTGCAGGCAGCAGGGGATATAGGCAAGCATATGTCCCACTATATGATCATTGTGGATAAATCCACAGTTCCTGTGGGCACTGCTGACAAGGTCAGAGACGTTATTCAGCAGGAGTTGAGCAGGCGCAAGGTTAAAATTCCATTTGATGTTGTCTCTAACCCGGAATTTTTAAAGGAAGGCGCAGCCATTGAAGATTTTATGCGGCCGGACAGGGTTGTGGTCGGCGCGGATAATCCAAAGGCGCTTGAGAAGATAAAAGAGCTTTTTGCGCCCTTTACGAGGAGTCACGAAAGGTTTATTGCGATGGATGTAAGGAGCGCTGAGATGACAAAATATGCCGCAAATGCAATCCTTGCGACAAAGATATCATTTATGAATGAGATATCAAATATTTGTGAGAAAGTAGGAGCGGATGTTAACAAGGTAAGGGTCGGAATAGGCAGTGACAGCAGGATCGGATACAGCTTTATCTATCCCGGGTGCGGATATGGCGGGAGCTGTTTCCCGAAGGATGTGAGGGCCTTAGAGAGGCTGGCAATAGAAAACGGATATGCGCCAAGGATACTTAAAGCGATTCAGGAAGTCAATGACTCTCAAAAACTTGTGCTGGCAGAGAAGGTTATAAAGAGATTCGGCCAGGATTTAAGCAATTATACCTTTGCTGTTTGGGGATTATCCTTTAAACCGGAGACAGACGATACAAGAGAGGCGTCGAGCATAACTATAATAGCTGAGCTTACAAAACACGGGGCAAAGATAAAGGCATATGACCCAAAGGCTATGGGGATAGCAAAGAATTACTACCTGAAAGATTACAAGGATATTGAATATACGGACTCAAAATATACTGCGCTGACAGATGCGGATGCCTTGATTCTTATTACAGAGTGGAAAGAATTCAGGAGCCCTGATTTTGATGAGATAGCAAAGAGGCTTAAGAATAAAATTATATTTGATGGAAGGAATCAGTATAATAAAGAAAAATTAAATGAACTGGGATTTGAGTATTATCAGATTGGGGTTGGCAACTGAAAAGATTTATTGCAATAATACCTGCACGCGGAGGGTCCAAGGGGATAAAAAATAAGAACATACAGCCTTTGCTCGGCAAACCCTTATTGAGTTTTTCCATAGAGTCCGCGCTGGAATCTTCTTATATTGAAGATGTTATTGTTTCGACTGATTCTCATGAGATTGCAAATGTCGCAAAGAAATATGATAAGGTCAGGATTATAAACAGACCTCAAGAATTGGCCCTGGACACGACCCCGACAGAACCAGTATTAATACATGCGCTTGACTCAATAAAAAAAGACCATGAAATACTCCCTGACTATGTTGTGCTTTTGCAGCCAACTTCACCATATAGAAAGAAAGGCACAATCGACAGGTGTATAGAAAGGATTTTAGAAACAGGAGCGGATTCCCTTTTGACAGTATGTGAAAACCATAGTTTTTTCTGGAAGGACAAAGGCGGCATAGCTACTGCACTTTATGATTATAAGAACCGTCCGAGAAGGCAGGACATAAAGCCGGAGGATAAAGTGTACAGGGAGAACGGCTCAGTTTATATAACCAAGGCAAAATTATTATTGGAAGAGAAGAACCGGCTTGGCGGCAGGATAGTGATATATGCTATGAGTGAAGAAGAATCTATAGAGATAGACATGCCTTATGAGCTTTCTTTACTTGATATGATAATGAAACAAGAAGGATATGAAAATGAAAACAATTAGGATTGGCAGCAGGATTATCGGGGAAGGGCAGCCCTGTTTCATAATTGCCGAGATAGGGGTAAACCATAATGGCAGCATGAAGATTGCCAAAAAACTTATAGACATGGCAGTCGAGGCAGGCGCTGATTGCGTTAAATTCCAGATGAGAAATTTAAATGCACTTTATAAAAGAGATGCACTCGAGGATACATTAAAAGAGGACCTTTCTGTTCAGTATACTATTTCTCTTCTGAAGAAATTTCATCTGTCCACTGAGCAGATGAAAGAGCTTGCAGAGTATTCTGCACAAAAAGGGATAATGTTTATGTGTACTCCGTGGGATAAACCGAGCGTTGATGAACTTGAAAAAATAGGCGTTCCTGCATACAAGTTAGCTTCTGCAGATATGACTAATATGGATCTGCTTGATTACGTTTCTAAGACAGGCAAACCAATAATTATTTCAACCGGCATGTCAACAGTTGGTGAAATTGAAAAGGCAGTGAATTTTTTGAAGGAGAGAAAGGCAGAGTTTGTTATTCTTCATTGCAACAGCACTTATCCAGCTCCTTATAAGGATATAAATTTAAGGTTTATGCTTGAACTTAAAAAATATGGGGTGCCTGTTGGTTATTCCGGGCATGAAAGAGGTATCTCTGTCTCGGAGGCTGCAGTTTCCATGGGGGCCTGCGTAATTGAAAGACATTTTACCCTTGACCGTACAATGGAAGGCCCTGACCATGCGGCAAGCCTTGAATTTACAGGCCTGCAAAAACTTGTGAGGGACATAAGAAATATCGAGCTTGCGATGGGGTCAAATCACAGGTGGCTTACCCAGGGGGAAAGATTAAACAGGGAGAATCTCTCAAAGAGCCTTGTTGCTGCTGCTGACATAAAAAAGGGTGAGGTTATTACCCGCGAGATGGTCACTGTAAAGAGTCCGGGGAAAGGCGTTTCTCCTCAAAGGATTAACGAGCTGACCGGTAAGAAATCTAACAGGAATATAAAAAAGGACGACTATTTTATAGAGTCTGACCTGGGAGATAGCGCAGGAACTTTTCATAAATACAGTTTTAAAAGGAAATGGGGACTCATAGTAAGGTATCATGATATCGAAGAGGTCATCAGAAAAAGTTCTCCTGATTTTCTGGAGTTCCATCTGAGTTATGACGACGTGGACCATGATTTTAAAACAAAGGATTACAAACAGGGGCTTGTTGTCCATGCCCCGGAGCTTTTCAGGAATGACAATCTTCTTGATCTGTGTTCCCCTGACAGCGCAAAGAGAAAATTTTCAGTCGAAAATCTGCAAAGAGTTATAGATGTAACACAAAAACTCAAGAAACATTTCGATGTCAAAAATAAAATTTACATAATTGCCCATGTTGGTGGTTTTAGTATAGATGAACCTATATTCAGCAAAGAAAAACTTTATGAAAATCTGGAGTTATCCCTTAAGGGACTAAATGAGGGCGACTCAGAGATTATTATTGAAAATATGCCTCCATTCCCATGGCTTTTTGGGGGGCAGAGGTATCATAATGTCTTTGTTTCCCCTGATGAGATTTCTGCCTTTTGCAAAAAGACCGGAAGAAAAATATGTTTTGACACCTCGCATGCCATACTGGCGTGTAATCATCTCAAGATGCCATTTCCCAAATATACCCAAAAGATCAAGCCTTACATAGTGCATCTTCATATAGCCGACGGCGCAGGCGTGGATGGAGAGGGCTTGCAGATAGGCGAGGGCGAGATAGACTTTGCAGAGCTTTTTGATATTCTGAGCGGATGCGATGCCCCGTTTGTGCCCGAGACATGGCAGGGGCACAAGTTCGGCGGAGAGGGCTTCTGGATCGCACTCGAGAGATTATCAAAATATAAGCTATGAAGTATAAATGATTTTGTTCGATACTACAAAACTAAAAATTCAATCCCTAAAAGATAGGACGCATGATCTTGATATGGGTGTTGTCAAGCCCATTAAAGGCGTGGAATCATATCCTGAAGCAATGGGTAAAGTTGCGCAGCATATTGTGACAGCAAAGGGTAAAGGCAAGAAGATAGTCTTGATGATAGGCGGGCATGTTGTCCGCGCCGGCGTACAAAACTATTTGATTGATTTAATGGAGAGAGGCTACCTGTCATGTATCGCTATGAACGGTTCTGTCATGATTCATGATTTTGAATTTGCGCTTATCGGCGCAACAACGGAGAGCGTTGCGAGATATATTAAAGAAGGGCAGTTTGGTTTGTGGAAGGAAACAGGACAGATAAACGACATTATCAATAAGGGATATAAGAATGGTTTAGGTATGGGTGAAGCTGTTGGAGAGGCGGTATTTAAAGGCGATTTCCTCTATAAGAATATAAGTTTGCTGGCTGCAGGGTACAGGCTTAAAATTCCTATTACTGTCCATGTTGGTATAGGATACGATATCATACACGAACATCCGAACTGCAGCGGCGCTGCAACAGGAGAAACATCCTATAGTGATTTCCTGCGTTTTGCAAAAATTTTAGAGGGGCTCGAAGACGGCGTAGTAATGAATTTCGGGAGTGCTGTAATGGCCCCTGAAGTTTTTTTAAAGGCGCTCAGTATGGCAAGAAATCTTGCGCGTCAGAGCGGAGAATACATCAGGCATTTTACTACGCTTGTCTGTGATCTTCATGACCTGCCGGATGACTTTAGCGTTGAGCCTGATAAAAACAACCCTGCTTATTATTTCAGGCCGTGGAAGACCATGCTTGTCAGAACAGTAGCTGACGGAGGAAAAAGCTTTTATGTTAAAGGCAAGCATTCTGATACAGTCCCTGCTCTCTGGTCGGCAATAAATAAGGCTGAAAAAGGCGTTTGAGTGTTGATAATAGTGAGAATTTAGTGATATTATACAACGGGTTATGAAAATAAAAGTTCTTGAAGAACTTTCTCGGATAATAAAGGAACTGAAGTCTGAAGGGAAAAAGGTAGTCCTTTGCCATGGTTGTTTTGATCTTATGCATCCCGGACATATCAAGTATTTTCAGGCAGCCAGAAATATGGGAGATATTCTTGTCGTGACGCTTACTCCTGATATTTATATTGATAAGGGGCCGGGCAGGCCTGTGTTTAATCAGGATTTGAGGGCAGAGTCTATAGCAGCGCTTGAATGTGTGGATTACGTGGCTGTTAACAAATGGCCGACTGCCGAGGAGACCTTACGGTTATTGAGACCGGACATCTATGTTAAGGGGCAGGAGTTCGAAAACCTCGAAGACAAGACAGGCAAGATACAGAAGGAATATGAAGTTTTGAAGGAAATAGGCGCTGAAATGAGATTTACAAATGAAATAGTTTTTTCCTCGACTAAATTATTGAAGCAGTATTTTAAATGAGCAGCCAGATGGAGCATAAACTGAAAAATAAGATTCTGCTTTTAGACGATTTAGCCAGGAAGGTTGAAGCCCTGAAACAGGAGGGCAAGGCCGTTGTCCAGAGCCACGGAGTTTTCGACCTCATTCATCCAGGTGTGATAAAACATCTTAACGCCGCAAAAAAGCAGGGCGATATCCTTATTGTTACTGTTATAAAAGATGAAGACGTGCGGAGAGGGCCTGGAAGGCCGATTTTCTCTGAGAAGCTGAGGGCGGAAAATGTTGCTTCCCTGAGCCAGGTGGATTATGTCTGTATCGTTGACGATGACATCCCCTTTGATTGTGTAAGGATAATAAATCCGGATGTATTTGCAAAAGGCCAGTCGCAAAAAGAACGCCATGAAAAAATTCATAAAAAGATATTTGAGGAAGAAAAAGATCTTTATTTCGGAAAGAGCAAAATTTATGAAACAGACGGGTTTTCGTTCAGTGCATCTTATATAATAAATAATTTTCTGGATATTTACCCCGAAGAAACCAAGGGCTATCTGAAAAGTTTCTCGAAACAATATAGCTTCAATGATATTGCGGAAAGATTAAACAAGCTGAAAGACTTAAAGGTCCTGCTCATTGGAGACGGGATAATTGATGAATATCATTACTGCACTGCATTGGGCAAGTCTGCAAAGTCTCATCTTGTGGTTAGTAAATATATAACTCATGAGGTATTTGCAGGAGGGGCTTTTGCTGTAGCAAACCATCTTGCAGGTTTATGTGACAGCGTAAAACTTGTTACATTGCTTGGCAGTCAAAGCTGGGGAGAGGATTTCATTCTGAAAAGTCTTAAACAGAATATTAACACCAAATTTTTTTACAGGGATGACGGTCCTACCATAGTAAAGAAACGGTATGTTGATCAATACCTGAATCAAAAGATTTTTGAGGTTAATTATTTGAACAATAGTTATATTGACGGCGGTTGTGAAGAAGATATTATCAAGTATTTAAAATCTGAAATAGCCGGTTATGACCTGGTCCTTGTCTCAGATTTTGGGCATGGACTTATTACCAATAAGATTAAAAAGATAATTGAGGAATCCTCAAAAAAATATGCTGTCAATACGCAAACAAATGCCGCTAATGCGGGGTATAATATGATTACTAAATATAGCAGCCCTTACTTTGTTTGTCTGGATGAACCTGAGATCAGGCTGGCAGCCCAGGATAGATATGAAAACATTGAAAATATTGCAAAAAAAATCAAGAACGATATGGGCGCTGAATATCTGATCGTAACTTTGGGGAAAAAGGGTTCGATAGGCATTAATAAGGAAAACGAAATAAACAAGACGCCAATATTTTCTACAAAGGTAATTGATACAATAGGGGCCGGTGATGCCTTCTTTGCCTTTACAGCGCCATGTTTTGCCTGCGGTTTGCCGTTGGATATGGTTTCTTTTATAGGAAATGCTGTTGGCGCGCTGGCAGTTCAGATTGTCGGCAATAAAAAGCCTGTAGAAAAGCATGAGCTTTTAGAATTCATACATGCTATCTTGAAATAAGTCGGTACGACTCGCAACCGAGAGGAAAAAGAAAATGCGTGAATTTGCAGAAAGTTATTACAGCAATCTTTTTGGTTTCGCAAGCTCTATCAGGGTTACAGATAAAAGCGGCAAGGAGTTGACATTTCCGCAGGGAATTGGGAAGGCATGCGATCTCATAATATCTCAGGCAGCTTCCGGCCAAAAAATAATATTTATAGGTAATGGCGGCAGTGCGGCCATATCAAGCCATATGGCAGTAGATTTCTGGAAGAATGGCGGCATTAAGGCAATTTCCTTTAATGACGGGCCGCAGTTAACATGCATTGGCAATGATTATGGTTATAAGCATGTATTTGAGAAGCCAATCGAGATGTTTGCTGATTCCGGCGATATCCTTATTGCCATAAGCAGTTCAGGGAGATCTGAAAATATACTGCTCGGTGTTCAGGCAGCGCGGTTGAAAGGATGCAGGATAATAACGCTTTCAGGTTTTGATGAAAATAATCCTCTTTCTTCTATGGGAGAATTTAATTTTTACGTTCCTTCCAAGTCGTATGGGCATGTCGAAGTGATTCACCATTCCATATGCCATTGCATTATTGATACGATAATGAAGGGTAAGAGCAGATAGCCACAGGCTGCCTGATTGCCGCGTATATATCTTTAATGCTTGTGTTTGTTGCCGGATTTTGTAAAAACATAAGGCTAAAAATATTTAAGGAGGATTTTTGATGGAAGGTATAAAGAAAGTATTTATAACAGGAGGCGCCGGGTATGTAGGTTGCAATCTGGTCCCCAAGCTTCTTAAGAAGGGGTATCATGTTAAGATTCTGGACCTGTATCTCTTTGGGGAGGATGTCCTCGATGAAGTTAAAAATCACCCGAACCTCGTCCAGATAAAAGGCGATATTCGCGATACTAAACTTCTGGAAAAAGAAATACCAGGCACAGATGCAGTGATACATCTTGCATGCATATCTAATGACCCGAGCTTTGAATTAGACCCAACTCTGGGCAAATCCATAAACTACGACGCCTTTATTCCGCTGGTGCAGATTTCAAAAAAGAATAAGGCAAAGCTTTTTGTCTACGCATCAAGCTCCAGCGTCTACGGGATAAAAGATGAGGAGAACGTAACAGAAGACCTTCCTTTACTGCCATTGACTGATTACTCAAAGTTCAAGATGATGTGCGAGGATGTTCTGCTTAAGGAACAGTCCCCTGATTTTACTACATTGGTTATCAGGCCCTCGACAGTCTGCGGGTATTCTCCAAGGCTCAGGCTTGACCTTTCAGTGAATATACTTACAAACCATGCAATAAATAATGGGAAAATAACAGTCTTTGGCGGTGCGCAGAAGCGCCCGAATCTCCATATTGAAGATATGACAGACCTTTATGTGTACATTCTTGGGCTGCCCAAGGAAAAGATTGCAGGCAAGATATACAATGCCGGATATGAAAACTTCACTATAATGCAGATTGCAGAGAAAGTGAGGAATGTGATAGGCAAAAATATTGAGATAGTAACTACACCGACAAATGACAACAGGTCATATCATGTGTCTTCTGCCAAGATAAAAAGAGAACTCGGGTTTGAGGCAAAACATACGATAGAAGAAGCAGTGAAAGACCTTCAGGATGCATTTAAGGCAGGCAAGATCCCTAATCCTATGGATGATATACGGTATTACAATATCAAGACAATGAAGGCGATTAAACTTAAATAAGAGTGAGCCGATAAAGGAGAAAATAGGATGAGCGCGAAGAAGATGAAAGTTGATTACTCATATCTTAAACAGCAATTTGCTGATTCCGGTCCGATACTAAAGGCTATGAAGAATCAGTTAAAAAGATGCCAGTTTACATTCGGGCCTGAGATGATAGAGTTTGAAAAGCGTTTTGCAAGGCTTATAGGTACTACACATGCAATCGGAGTAGGGACAGGCACTGATGCGCTTTTTCTGCCCATGAAGGCATTGGGAATAGGGCTCGGAGATGAAGTTATAAGCGCGCCTAACAGTTTCATAGCAACAACAGGCGCAATAGTTGCGACAGGCGCAAGGCCTGTTTATGTTGATGTGCTGGATGACTTTACTGTAAATCCTGACTTGATAGAGGCTGCCATTACGAAACGCACAAAGGCGTTACTCCCTGTGCATTATACAGGCGCTCCTGCTGATATGCCGAAGATTATGAAGATTGCAAAAAAATATAATCTTCCGGTTGTAGAAGATGCGTGCCAGTCTATAGGCGCGGCCATCAACGGGAAACTAGTAGGGACGTTCGGGGTTGCCGGAGGATTCAGCCTGCACCCGTTAAAGAATCTTAATGTCTGGGGTGACGGCGGAGTCACAGTAACAAATTCAGCAAAGATGAGAGATAAGCTTCTCCTGTTAAGAAATCATGGCCTTCACGGAAGAGACGAGGTTGATATATTCGGATATAACAGCAGGCTTGATACTATTCAGGCCATAGTCGGGAATTATCTCATAAAGCAGGCAAACTGGATTACCAACCAGAGGATTAAAAATGCCAATAAACTCGACAAGGCATTATCAGAACTGTCTGGTTACATAACCTTGCCTGCGAGGAAAAAAGGTTTCAAACATGTCTATCACCTCTATATGTTCTATGCAAAGAAAAGAGACCAGTTGCTTTCCTATCTGCTGAAAAATGGAATAGATGCAAAGGTACATTATCCGATTCCCCTGCACCTCCAGAAGGCAGCCCATTATCTTGGCTATAAGAAGGGAGATTTCCCTGTGACAGAGGCGCAGTGCAAGGCGATTATTACACTCCCGGTTCATCAGCATCTCACCGGCAGCCAGGTTAATTACATGATAGATAAAATAAAGGAGTTTTATAAAGGATGAAAGTTGAAGGATATCCGCTCCAATTTTGTCATTCCCGCTTGTCGGGAATCTTTATTATCAGGAAGGATTCTGGACGAGCCAGAATGACAGAACAAAATGCTAAAGGCGAAAGGGCAAGATGAAAGTAAAATATCTAAACCTGCCTGCACAGTTTGATGTTGAGGCCATACTCGGCGATATCCGGGAGGAGTTGAAGTCATGCAGGTTTATCCTTGGACCTCAGGTTCAGGAGTTTGAGTCTGATTTTGCGAAACTCTGCAAAACGAGTTATGCCCTCGGGCTTAATTCAGGAACTGACGCGCTTTTTCTTGCCCTTAAGGCAGTGGATATCGGGCCCGGTGATGAGGTCATAACAGTTCCCAACAGTTTTATTGCAACGGCAGCAGTTATTGCAGCAGCCGGAGCAAAACCGGTTTTTGTGGATGTGGACGAAGAATACAATATGGATGCTAATCTTATTGAGCGGGCAATAACTCCGCGCACAAAGGCAATACTTCCGGTGCATCTTACAGGAAATCCTGCTGACATGCCGGAAATAATGTCTATAGCAAAAAAATATAAACTCTTTGTAATAGAGGATGCCTGCCAGTCTGTAGGCGCCACTATTGATAACAAACCAACAGGTTCATTCGGTGATTTCGGATGTTTCAGCCTGCATCCGTTGAAGAACCTGAATGTATGGGGGGACGGGGGAGTAATCACCACAAATTCAAAAGAGTTTTATGAAAAATTAATATTGCTGAGAAACCACGGACTGAAAAACAGGGATGAGGTGGAGTTTTTAGCGTTTAACAGCCGTCTGGATACGATTCAGGCGATAGTTGCAAAACGCGTGATGAAAAAACTTGATTCGGTTACACAGGAGCGTATAGAAAATGCGCGTAAGTATAATGAAAGGCTGGCTGGTATTTCTGAGTTTGTTTCAACTCCAACAAAGAAAAAAAATGTAAAACATATTTTTCATGTTTATGTGATAAGAGCGAAGAAAAGGGATGAGCTTGCTATTTTTCTTGAGAAAAACGGAATAGAAACCAAGATTCATTACCCCATACCAATACATCTCCAGAAGGGATGCCAATATCTCGGATACAAGTTTGGGAATTTCCCTGTATGCGAGGCTCAGTCAAAAGAGATTATGAGCCTTCCTGTTCATCAGCTTCTGACTGATAACGAAATAAATTATGTGGTGGAGAAGATAAAGGAATTTTATGGTAAAAAGTAAGAAGCTTATAAAAACTGCTGCAAAAAAGTCGGTACGACTCGCAACCGAGAAGGGGATAAATAGTATCCCTGCAAAAACATTGAAAGAACTTTATGAGACCATGCTCAGAATCCGCAGATTCGAAGAGAAGATTATCGAGGTTTATCCTGTGCAGGAAATGAAGACTCCTGTACATCTCTGCATAGGAGAAGAGGCCATTGCAGCCGGCGTTTGTATACACCTCAGAAAAGATGACTACATATTCTCAACCCACAGGAGTCACGGGCACAGCATAGCTAAAGGCAGCGACATGAAGCGTATGATGGCTGAATTCTACGGAAGAAAAACAGGATGCTCCAAAGGCAAGGGCGGCTCCATGCATCTGTGTGACCCTGAAAACGGCATATTGGGATCAACTGCCATTGTTGGAGGAGGAATACCTATTGCCGTAGGCGCCGGGCTTGCTTCTTCCATGAAGGGTACGGATACTGTATCTGTAGCATTTTTTGGCGATGGTGCCATGGATGAAGGCACATTTCATGAGAGCATGAATTTCGCGTCCCTTAAAAAACTGCCTGTTATTTTTCTGTGTGAGAATAATTTTTATGCAACGAATTCTCCTCAGTCTGCAAGACAGCCTCACGACAATATTGCAATGAGGGCAGAGGGCTATGGAATGCCGGGTGTACAGGTGGACGGCAATGATGTGGTGGCAGTCTATGAAGCGGCAAAAGAAGCTGTTGACAGGGCAAGGGCAGGTGGAGGTCCATCCCTGGTAGAATGCAGGACATACAGGTGGAAGGGGCATGTGGGGCCTGACTGTGATGTTGAAAAGGGTTGCAGGCCAAGGGATGAGCATGAAATGTGGCTGAAGAAATGCCCTGTAGAGAGGACAAGAAAATTGCTTCTTGAAAATAAGATTATGAGTGAAAAAGAGATGGAGAAACTTTTGGATAAGATAAATAAAGAAATGGATGAGGCAGTAGAGTTTGGCAGGAGCAGCCCTTTCCCTGATGCAAGCGAGCTGTTTGATGATGTTTACTATGGGGAGAAATAGCCATGCCGTGGACTAAGGTATATGTAGATAAATCAGAGTTTGAAAAAGCAGCCCAGCTTCAAAAGGAAGGCCTCCGCGGTCTGACGTTCAGAGAGGCATTAAAAGAGGCAACATCTCAGATGATGGAGAAGGATGAAAGGGTCTTTGTGATGGGTGAGGGCGTTGACGACCCGGGAGGAATATTCGGGAGCACACAGGGACTTCATAAAAAATTCGGAAAAGAGAGGGTAATAGATCTCCCTATTGCTGAAAACGGTATGACAGGAGTTGCCATAGGAGCTGCCATGGCAGGGATGAGGCCGATATTTGTGCATATGAGAATGGATTTCCTGCCTATGTGCATGGACCAGATAGTAAACCATGCTGCCAAATGGTGTTACATGACAGGCGGCAGGACGAATGTGCCTTTGGTAATAAGGAGCATCATCGGCAAAGGATGGGGCTCAGCAGCGCAGCATTCACAGGCGCTTCAGGCGCTCTTCATGCATATTCCCGGACTTAAGGTTGTAATGCCGAGCACACCTTATGATGTTAAAGGGTTAATGGTATCAAGCATACAGGATGGGAACCCTGTAATGTTTATAGAGCACAGGTGGCTTTATGAGCAGATAGGGTATGTGCCTGAGGAAATATATACAGTGCCGATAGGCAAGGGCATTGTAAGGAGACAGGGAAAGGATGTAACCGTTGTGGCCATTTCCAATATGGTATATGAGGCAATGAAGGCAGTTCAGCCTCTTGAGGCAGAAGGAATAGATGTTGAGGTGATAGACCCGAGGACAATAAAACCACTCGATGAAGAGCTCATTATAGAATCAGTCAAAAAGACAGGAAGGCTTGTGGTAGTAGATATAGGCTGGAAGACATGCGGTGTGTCTGCAGAGATAGCTGCGGTAGTTGCAGAAAAGGCATTTAAATACCTCAAATCACCCGTGAAAAGGGTTGCTCTCCCTGATGTCCCGACCCCTAACAGCCCGGTTCTTGAAGATGCATATTATTTTGACTATAAAAGAATAGTAAATTGTGTTATAGATATGTTTAAGGGGGTGTAATACGGAGAAAGTATTTGTATCTATTGTAATGCCGGCCCTTAACGAAGAGAAAAATATTCTTGCGGCCATGAATAACACATTAAAATCGTTTGATGATTTCGGGATTAACGGAGAAATCATAGTTATAAACGACGGCAGCAGGGATAAAACAAAAACTCTGGCAGATGAAGTTATGAAGAAGGACAGCCGCGTGAGGCTGATAAATCACAATACTCCTCAGGGTATTGGCGCTTCATTCTGGGACGGAGTTGATAATGCAAGTGGCGATATGGTAACAATGCTTCCGGGAGATAATGAAAATGACCCATGGGAAATTTTAAGGTATATCAAACTGCTGGAGCAGGTAGATATGATTATCCCGTTTGTTTTTAATAAGAGGGTGCGTTCCTTATTCAGGAATGCGCTTTCATTTGTTTACAGGTTTATTATTAATACAACTTTTATGGTCAATTTCAATTATACGAACGGCACAGTCCTTTACCGGAAGTCAATTTTGAAGGAACTTAATTACCGCAGCATGGGGTTTTTCTTCCAGACGGATATCCTTATAAGGACAGTAAAGAGGGGATATCTTTTTGCAGAAGTCCCTTACAGGCTTGCATTGAGGAATTCAGGGGTGTCAAAGGCCGTATCATTCCCTTCCCTTATGAAGGTCATAAGGGGCTATCTTCGGCTGGTAAAAGACATTTATTTCAGTAAGGGCATAAAGATCAAAAAAGATTTTGTTAAGGACTCACTGACAGCAAGACGGCATAATGAAATTGAGTAGACCGTTATCGGTTTTATTGCATAGAGCAGAAGGAGTTTAATATCTACGGATGGAAAAGTTAATACTTGACGGCCATAAGCTGGCATGGCACAAAGAAAGGGTAGATGCCTGGCTGAGGGGTGAACGGATAGCGCCTATAACGATTGACTGCGCCCTGACAAGACGGTGCTCATACAGATGTGTTTATTGTTATGGCATGCTCCAGTCAAATGATGAAAAGAAGATGACCAGAGATGTCATCTTCAGATTTCTCGATGATGCGGCTGAGATAGGCGTGAAGGCTGTCAGTTTTGTAAGCGACGGGGAAAGTACATGCTCTCCGCATCTTTACGACGCTATATTGAGAGGCAGGCAAAACGGCCTGGATATGGCATTGGGCACTAACGGTTATTTACTGAAGGACGGCAGGCTGGAAGAAATACTGCCTGCGCTTACGTATTTAAGGTTTAATATATCTGCAGGGGACGCTGACAGATATGCCTCGATACATGGCTGTAAAACAGAACATTTTCTCAAGGTTATAAATACGATTAAGGAAGCAGTAAGGATTAAAAAGAAAAACAAACTTGATGTAACCCTCGGCCTTCAGATGGTGCTTCTGCCAGAATTTGCGGACCAGATTATCCCATTGACAAAACTTGGGAAAGAGCTTGGCGTAGACTATCTTGTCATAAAGCATTGCAGCGATGATGAAAAAGGAAGCCTTGGTGTTGATTATTCAAAGTACCATGACATGATTGACATCTTAAAGAAAGCGGAAGCGTATTCTGATGACACTTATCTGGTCAGGGCTAAATGGTCCAAGATTTTGAGCGGGGGAAAACGCGTCTACAGCCAGTGTTACGGGCCTCCTTTTATTATGCAGTTTTCAGGTTCCGGACTTGTGGCTCCCTGCGGTATGCTTTTTAATTCCAAGTACAAAAAATATCATATCGGCAATATTGCAGATAAGTCGTTTAAGGAGATATGGCAGAGCGAGCGCTATTGGGAGGTTATCAGGCTGATAGGTTCAGAAAAGTTTGATGCAAGGACCATGTGTGGCTCGCTGTGTTTACAGCATAAAGTTAATGAATTTTTATGGGATTTAAAAACTAAAAAGGCTGCCTTTAAAAAAGGCGAAGGCAAGCCGCCCATGCATATCAACTTTATCTGAATAGCTGCTTATATATTCTATTTACAATGCCTGATGGACAGACTATAACAATAGCGGCAAAATGTACGCCGGATGAAGAAATCCTTGTGAGTATTGAAAAGGCCGGCATTTCTGCCGGATGAGCATTCCAAGCTTAGATGGCTGTTGATTTTTAAGGACGAATGTAGGGTTGGAGGCTATATAAAGTATTGTCGAATGTTCTATAATCGTTAGACGAGGCATTCAGCCCTCGGGTACCGTTCATCGGTATCATTTAAGCTGGAGGCTATGGCAGCCTAACTTAACTGAGTGTCCGTTAAATCGGGGGAAGATCAAAGTAATTCTTGAAAGGGAAATACGTTTGAATAAACAAGCTGAGCAACTAGAAGTTCGTATGTTTGCTAACAAAGATTCCACTTTTAGTATAAGTGGGTATAGGCTAAAGCGAGTAGGTGACTAAAATGTGTTTGTTTCAGAGAAAGTTATATGAGGTTGCTATATGAAAACAGTAATCTTGGCAGGTGGTTTAGGTACACGCATTAGTGAGGAAACGTCTACTCGACCAAAGCCCATGGTTGAAATCGGGGGCAAGCCAATTCTCTGGCACATCATGAAAACCTATTCGGTCCACGGTATCCATGATTTCGTTATCTGTTGCGGTTACAAGGGCTATCTCATTAAAGAGTATTTCGCCAACTACTTTTTGCATATGTCGGATGTGACATTTGACATGGAGCATAACCATATGGAAGTGCATCAGCGCAATGCTGAACCATGGCGAGTCACGCTGGTGGATACAGGTGAAGACACCATGACAGGTGGGCGTATCAAGCGTGTCGCGCAATATGTGGGTGATGAAGATTTTTGCTGTACTTATGGGGATGGCGTGGGTGATGTTGATATCACGCGCTTAATCGAATTCCATAAAAAACTTGGTAAATTGGTGACCTTGACCGCAACGCAACCACCTGGGCGATTTGGTGTATTGAAATTATCGGGCAACAACATATTAAGTTTTCAGGAGAAACCACAGGGTGATGGTGGCTGGATCAACGGGGGCTTCTTTGTATTATCGCCCAAGGTGCTTGATTACATCGCGGGAGATCAAACAATCTGGGAGCGCGAACCAATGGATCGGTTGGCCAGTGAAGGGCAAATTGTAGCTTTTCCCCATTCCGGCTTCTGGCAGCCACTGGACACCCTGCGTGATAAAAATCATCTTGAAGATTTGTGGAAGTCTGGGAATGCACCGTGGAAGGTCTGGTAATGAATCCGGATTTTTGGAAAGGTAAAAGGGTTTTAATTACTGGACATACAGGCTTCAAGGGATATTGGCTTTCCCTTTGGCTTCACGCGATGAGGGCGGAGGTGACAGGTTATGCTTTGAATCCTCCAACGGAGCCGAGCCTTTATGAGCTTTGTAGACTCGATGAGTTGGTTAATTCAGTAATTGCAGATGTCCGTAACGGCGAAAAACTGGAGAAAACAATGCAGGCTGCTTTCCCAGAGATCGTCATCCACATGGCGGCTCAACCACTGGTTATCGAGTCGTATAAAAATCCTGTTGATACATATGCCACAAATGTTATGGGGACCGCAAATCTCCTTGAGGCTGTTAGAAGATGCAAAAGTGTTAGAGTTGTTGTCAACGTGACTACTGATAAGTGCTACGAAAATAAGGAATGGCTTTGGGGATACCGCGAGAACGAACCTTTAGGTGGATACGACCCATATTCGAGCAGCAAGGCATGTTCCGAATTGGTTACCGCTGCTTATAGAAACTCTTTTTTTAATACTAAAGCCTACGCCAGCCATGGTGTGGCAGTGGCCTCTGCCCGGGCAGGAAATGTTATAGGAGGCGGTGACTGGGCAAATGACAGACTAATTCCTGATTGCATTAGAGCGCTTTTGAAGGGAGAAAAAATACTTATCAGAAATCCCCATGCAATTAGACCCTGGCAGCATGTCTTAGAACCCCTTAGTGGATATCTCACCCTTGCGCAAAAGTTGTACGAAAATGGTCTTCGTTATGCTGAAGCTTGGAATTTCGGTCCCGACGATAGCGATGCAAAGCCTGTAGAATGGATTGTTCAAAGGATGTGTGCAAAATGGGGGGGGGATGCCTCTTACGAAATAGATAAGGGAGAGCATCCACATGAAGCTCACTACTTAAAGCTTGACTGCTCAAAAGCAAAAACAGAAATGGGATGGCATCCTCGCTGGAGTTTAGAGAAGGCCATAGACAGCATTATAGATTGGACAAAGGCATATAAAGAAAATGAGGACTTGCGGGAGAAATGCTTAAAACAGATCGAAGAGTATTCTAACTTAATTGATAAAGGAAGACAGGGTGGAAAATAAAGATTTGGAAAAAGACCTGAGAGAACAGGCGATACAAGCTGCAATCAGATATTACGAGTTCAAACACAAAGATAAAAAAACATTCACTCCCGGCGACCGCATCCCTTATGCTGGACGTGTCTTTGACGAAAAGGAGATTTCTAATCTCGTAGACTCGTCCCTTGACTTCTGGCTGACTACAGGAAGATATGCTGAAAGGTTTGAAAAAGAGTTTTCTCAATTCCTTGGAGTAAAGTATTGCTCGCTTGCCAACTCCGGTTCATCCGCAAATCTCCTTGCATTCATGGCACTTACATCGCTGAAGCTTGGTGATAGGAGAATCAATAAGGGTGATGAGGTAATCACGGTGGCTGCCGGCTTTCCTACAACAGTGGCCCCTATCATCCAGTATGGTGCCATTCCAGTATTTGTGGATGTATCCCTTCCAACATACAACATAGATTGCAGCCAGATGGAAACCGCCCTTTCTGAAAGGACTAAGGCTGTTATGGTTGCCCATACACTTGGGAACCCTTTTGACCTGAATACCGTAAAGAGTTTTTGCGATAAGCATAACCTCTGGTTGATTGAAGACAATTGCGATGCCTTGGGATCAAAATATCTTTATAAAGGCGAATGGCGATTTACAGGGACTATAGGCCATATTGGAACTTCCAGTTTTTATCCACCTCACCACATGACAATGGGAGAAGGTGGGGCTGTGTATACAAATGACACCAGGCTTAAGAGGCTTGTAGAATCTTTCCGAGACTGGGGGCGGGACTGTTGGTGTCCCTCAGGCCGTGATAACACATGTAGCAACCGCTTCGGACAGCAGTTCGGGGAGCTTCCCTACGGTTATGACCACAAATACGTCTATTCCCACTTTGGATATAATCTGAAGGTCACAGATATGCAGGCCGCAATCGGCTGCGCCCAGCTTGAAAAACTGCCTACTTTCATAGAAGCAAGGAAACGTAACTGGAAGATGCTTAGGGATGGCCTTTCAGACCTCGCAGATAAGTTCATACTCCCGGAAGCAACGGAAGGTTCTGATCCTTCCTGGTTCGGTTTTTTATTGACGGTAAAAGAAGGGACGGGATTCACGAGGGATGATATAGTAAACCACTTGGAGTCAAAGGGGATTCAAACCAGGATGCTCTTTGCCGGAAACCTCATCAAACATCCCTGTTTTGATGAGATGAGGAAGATCGGGGAGGGTTACAGAATCGTTGGTGAACTGATTAATACTGACAAAATCATGAGGGATATCTTTTGGGTAGGTGTTTATCCAGGGATGACGGATGAGATGTTATCGTTTATGATAAAGACGATAAAAGATTTTTAAAGTAATAAAATGAAAGTTGTTTCCCTCAGAGATGTGTGCGTAGTAATCGAGCGTGAATTGAGAGGAGTTGTCTCATCATGAAAATGCGGGTTGCTGATTATATTGTTGATAAACTATACCGAGCGGGAGGGGAGCATACCTTTCTGGTTACTGGTGGAATGATCATGCATCTTACTGATGCATTATTGCTGCATAAGAAACAAAAATTTATTTGTTGCCATCACGAACAGGCTGCTACCATGGCTGCGGAAGCCTATGGGAGGTATACGAGTGGCCTTGGTACGGTTTATGTTACAGCTGGTCCAGCTGCCTTGAATACGCTGACCGGAGTCGTTGGTGCATATGTCGACCGTTCTCCCTGCATTGTGGTCGCAGGTCAATCGAAAGTCTCACAGGCCAAAGTGGTCGGGCCAAGACAATTTGCTCTTCAAGGATTCAATACTCTGCCGATATTTCAACATGTTACAAAGTATGCAGTAATGCTTGACGACATCACCAGGGTGAAATACGAAATCGGAAAATGTATCTACACGGCAAAATCACATCCAGTTGGGCCGGTATGGATTGAGTGTCCAATAGATATCCAGGGGGCGTTGTTTGACCCCGATGCGTATGAAGGATTCCAGCCGCCAGAGGCGGAAGAAAACCTGCAGTCACTCGAAAAGCAGATTGACCTTGTAAAAGAGGCCATACAGAATAGTAGAAGGCCTTTTTTTCTGCTCGGAGCAGGTATCCGTCTTTCTGGTGCGATGAAAGCAGTAAACGACTTTATATCTTCCTTAAATATCCCGGTGCTTTCTTCTCGGTTAGGGATGGATTTGATCGAATACGACAACCCGCTTTTTGTTGGAAGACCGGGGACATATGGCGATAGGGCGGCTAATTTTACTGTCCAAAATTCGGACCTGATGATTGTTATAGGATGTAGGCTTAGTGTCGGTTTAATCGGTTACGATTATCAAAATTTCGCGCCTAACGCGAAAAAAGTGATTGTGGATGTTGATGAAAATGAACTTACCAAGCCGTCTGTCATTCCCGACATTGCCATTAGAGCCGATGCCAAGGTATTCATCAAGATATTGCGCCAAAAGCTCGGGAATTATAGTTTTTGGAATCAAAAATGGATCGACCAAACTCAAGTGTGGAAGCACAAATATCCCGTCGACCTGCCTGAATATAGAGATGAAAAAGAGGGGATCAATTCTTATCATTTTATGACGGTCTTCTCTGAAAAGATGTCGGAAGGTGATATCTTTCTGGTGGATACCGGTTCATGTTTCCATGTTCATGCACAGGCATTTAAGGTGAAACGCGGGCAACGTCATATTATCACTGGCGGCTTGTCAACAATGGGGTACATGCCTGCCTCGATCGGTGTTGCCGCAGGGACACACGGAAAGGACGTGTATTGTATAACTGGTGACGGTTCTATACAGATGAATATGCAGGAGTTGCAAACGATAGTTCACAACAAACTTCCGGTTAAACTTATCGTTTTGAGTAACAAAGGGTATCTCCTCATAAGGCATACGCAAAGTAATTTCATGGAAGGGAGATTAATTGGCGAGAGTGCGGAGACAGGAGTCAGTTTTCCAGATATGAAGAAAATTGCAAAGGCATATGGAATTGACTATATAAAGATATCCAGATTGGGCGAATTGGAAATGAAATTAGATAAGGTGAAGAGCTTTAGCGGGCCACTGATATGTGAAGTTATGACTCCTTCGAATCAATTGTTAATTCCAAGGGTCGCGTCTAAGAAGTTGGAGGACGGGCGCATGGTTTCAATGCCTTATGATGACATGTTCCCTTTCTTACCGAGAGAAGAGTACGAACAAAATTGTGTCCACAACAAAAGTTAGCTCCTCTTCTCGGTTAGTTTCTATAGGTGAAACGTTATTGAAAAAAATAAAAGTCGCAATTTTAGGCAGTGGGAATATAGGAACCGACTTACTTATAAAGGTTTTGCGCTCCCCTTTTATAACATGTTCTCTTTTTATTGGCCGTAATTTATCATCAAGGGGGATGTCAAAAGCAATCAATCTTGGCATTCCAGTTTCCGACCGGAGTATTGATGCTATCTTAAACAATCCAGATTGCTGTGACCTTGTATTTGATGCAACATCAGCCTTGAGCCATCAATATCATGCTAAAGTCTTAGGAGACTTAAACAAAATTGTTATTGATTTGACACCTGCGAAGCTGGGACATCTTTGCATCCCGGCAATTAATTTAGAAGAATGTCTTAATTATAAAAATGTAAACATGGTAACTTGTGGTGGGCAGGCATCTATCCCACTTGCTTACGTCATAGGGCAAACTCATGAACATGTTGAGTATATAGAAGTCGTTTCGACGATAGCCTCTAAAAGTGCGGGGCCAGCGACGAGGTTAAATATGGATGAGTATGTAGAAACAACAGAAAAAGGAATTATGCTGTATTCAAACTGCAAGAAAACAAAAGCAATCTTAAATTTAAATCCCGCGGAACCTTGTATTGATATGCAGACTACAGTCTATGCAAAGGTACAAAAACCAGATTTGGTTGCGCTGAAAAATAATATAAACGATATGCTAAAAAAGATACAAAAATATGTTCCGAGTTATAATATAGTTATACCTCCAACGTATGAAAACGACAGGATTATAATGTCTGTAAAGGTTAAAGGACTGGGTGATTATTTGCCAAGTTATGCTGGTAATCTTGATATTATAAATTGTGCTGCTATTTCAGTTGCAGAAGAATTTGCGAAATCAAACCCAAAGAGTTTGAAATGAAAAAAGTAATTATAAGCGATGCAACGTTAAGAGACGGCTCTCATGCTATCTCCCACAAACTAACAAAGGAGCATATTGAAATATATGCCAAAGCTGCCGATGCTGCGGGCATCCCTATCGTAGAGGTAGGCCATGGAAATGGTCTCGGCGCTTCATCCTTACAGGTAGGGTTAAGTCTGCTTGACGACATAGAGATGCTTGAAATTGCGAGAAATAATCTCTCACAATCTAAGTTGGGAATACATGTGATTCCGGGTTTTGCTACCATAAAAAGAGATTTAGTAAGGGCCTTTGAAATAGGGGTGGATGTAGTTAGAGTGGCATCTCATTGTACGGAAGCGGATATTACGGAGCGACATATCAGTTATTCCAGAGAAAAAGGGAAGGAAGTATATGGCGTTCTTATGATGAGTCATATGGCTTCCAAGGAATTATTACTTGATGAAGCGCTAAAGATGCAAACATACGGCGCGGAAGGCATTATAATCATGGATTCCGCAGGGGCTTATCTTCCCTATGATGTAACAGAAAGGATCGCATATTTAGTCGCGCACTTAAAGGTCCCGGTAGGCTTTCATGCCCATAATAATTTAGGGATGTCTATCGCTAACTCTATTGCTGCAATTGAAGCAGGGGCAAAAATTATCGATGCATCTGCCTGTGGCTTTGGAGCTGGGGCTGGAAACGCCCAACTTGAGGTACTTATAGCGGTGTTAGGGAAGATGGGATACGAAACAGGCATTGATTTATATAAAGCTCTTGATGCTGCCGACCTTGTTGAAGAAAAGATTATGGAAGTTCTACCGAGTATCAAAGGTATTAGCATTGTTAGTGGATTAGCAGGTGTGTTTTCTGGTTTTTCTAAGCATGTCATGAGAGTCTCCAAAGAATACAATGTCGATCCAAGGGATGTATTTTTTGAGCTCGGGAAAAGGAAGGTTGTTGCAGGCCAAGAGGATATGATAGTAGAGGTTGCTTTACAATTAAGCAATAAGCAGAATAGAGGGGCAGAATGAATAGCAATTTGCTGGAAATGATAAAAAGGGATTGCGAAGAGGTGGTTCAGATTAACGTATCTGACCTCGAAATGCTTAAAAATGAAAAGATATTTATTACTGGTGGTACCGGTTTTGTAGGAACCTGGATAGCTGAAATAATAGCTTTTTTAAATGATAACTTAAGTTTTAATACGACCTTAACTTTGGTTTCAAGGAATGCAGAGAGCTTTAAACAGACGGTTCCTCACATAGCTTTGCGTAAGGATATAAAACTTGTTTCAAGGGATGTGAGAGGTTTTATTGAAATACCAAATGATGTTGCATATATAATTCATGCAGCGGCAACTCCCGATAATAGGCAACATGTTTCAGATCCTATTGGCGTCATGGATACAATAACAAAAGGCACTTTGTCAGTAATAGATTCTGCATTTAAACTTCCCAACTTGAAAAAAATTTTAAATATTAGTTCCGGTCAAATATACGGGAAACAACCAATGGAAATAGAGGCTGTTTCCGAAAGCTTTAAGGGTGCAATAGACTGCAATACTATTACATCAGCCTATCCTGAATCAAAAAGGTACGCAGAAACTATTTGTTGCGCTTATTGGAGTTTATACAAGATCCCCATAGTAACCGCTCGCCCATTTTCATTTATAGGCCCCTATCAATCTTTAAGTAAGCCCTGGGCGGTAAATAATTTTATAAGAGATGCCCTAATGAATTATACTGTTCGAATCATTGGAAATGGGGAAGCCGTAAGAAGTTATATGTATCCAAGTGATATGGCTATATGGCTCCTTAGAATTTTATTAGACGGAAAACCTGGCTTGGCATATAATGTTGGGAGTCCTAACGGGATTAGCTTAAAACAATTAGCAGAAAAGATAATTGACTATTCAAACGCTAAATCTAAAATTGTAATACAATATATGAATGATGATAAATCGAAGTTTATCCCTGATGTTAAATTATGCCGTGATAGTTTGGGGTTAGGGATAAAGGTAGATACCGATGAGACTCTTAAAAGGTCCATTATGTGGTTTAAGGAATATAGTAAGGAATCTTTAACTTAGTGACAAAATTATGAGAATTGCCATCCTTGGTGCCACTAGCCACATTGCAAAGGGATTGATTTATAATTTTAACCAGAAAGGTAATTGTGAACTCTTCCTCTTTGCCCGTTCAATAGACCGCTTGCGGGAATTTCTCAAGAGCATCGAATGTGGCGAAAATTTTCACTTGAAAGGGTTTGATGAGCTAAACAAAGAGAGATACGATGTTATCATCAATTGCATAGGCATAAGTAGTGCCTCGGATTTTAAAGAGAGGGTTTCATCTTACTTTAGATTGACCGAGCAATTTGATAACCTTGTGCTTGATTATCTTAATGAGCATCCTGATACGCTTTATATAAATTTTAGCAGTGGGGCTGCTTATGGGACAGATTTCAGTGTTCCTGCCGATGAAGCTACATTTTCAAAATGGGATATAAACCATATCAGTGAGGCTGATTATTATGGGATCGCAAAACTCAATTCTGAGGCCAAGCACCGGGCCTTAAAAGGCCTCAATATAGTTGATCTGAGGGTCTTTGGTTATTTCAGCAGGTTCATAGACTTGCAGTCACGTTTTTTGCTAACCGAAATTATTTCTTGCACAAAAGAGGGTAAAGAGTTCATTACTGGACCGGATAATATATTTAGAGATTATGTTCACCCGAAGGATCTTTTTGAATTGCTCGATAAGTGTATTGAACGACATAGGTTGAATGATGTTTTTGATGTCTACAGTTTGAAGCCGGTTTCAAAATTTGAAATACTTGAATATTTTCAGAAAGAATACGGTTTTGAGTATATAATAAATAATGGATTTGCAAGTTCCTCGGTAACCGGCAGTAAGGATAACTATTATTCTATAAGTAAAAGGGCAAGGAAAATCAGATATACACCGCAGTTTACTTCACTGGATAGCATTGTTCAGGAAACGGTGGCAATGTTTTGACTTCGGTTTGTTCTGCCACCAGTCGCTGGCGAGGCTGTGCATATCCGGCGGAGGGATTGTGTTTTTTTAAAATGGGCATCAGAGAAGATAATGCAAGGAGGATAGTTCCTGGATTTGTCAAGGCGCTTAGACATATGTTACAGGTTATTGCGGTGCAATGTGGTTACAGACTTGAGGGGCAGTATTATATTAATATTAGGGAAGCCATTGAACGAAAATAAAACATGTCCAGACCCACAAGACGTTATATTTCTACTGATGAGATTGTTGACGTGGTGCTATGCAATATAAGATAATAAAAATTGACCTGAAAGGCATGAAAAATGGCATACTTCTCAATGGACGCTTCGTAAAATTCATTTTTGTAGGAGGATTCAATGCCCTCTTTGGTTATTCTGTTTTCTCGCTATTTATATATCTCAAATTCCATTATTCTATGTCGGCGTTGATTGCTACTATTATCGGGGTTTTCTTTAATTTTAAGACCACAGGAACCATTGTATTTAAAAACAAGAGGAATTCTCTTATAATTAAATTTATAGGTGTTTATTCTGTTGTTTACCTTTTAAACATAGCCTTCTTAAAAGTGTTTGCTATATTCGAATACGACATGTATATTGCAGGGACAACCATTCTGCTGCCGATGGCCTGCATCTCGTTCTGGCTGAACAGGGCATTAGTTTTTAAGGAGATCAAATGAAGCTTATTAGTATAGTTACACCCTGTTATAATGAAGAAGAAAATGTTGAGGTCGTATATAGGGAAGTTAAGTTAATCTTCGAAAGCCTGAAAGATTACAGATATGAACATATATTTATAGACAATGCCTCCAAAGATAAGACAGTTCAGATTTTAAAGAGTATCGCAAAAGTGGATAAAAATGTAAAGATAATCGTTAATGCGAGAAATTTCGGACACATCCGCTCACCATATCATGCTTTACTTCAAGCTAAAGGGGATGCGGTTATTTCAATTGTTGCAGATTTGCAAGACCCACCCTCCATGATTGTGGATTTTATCAGAAAATGGGAAGAAGGTTGTAAAATAGTTGTAGGGGTTAAGAAACATAGTGAAGAGTCTCTTATTATGTTTAGTATAAGAAAGACTTATTACAGGCTTATCAATAGGCTTTCAGAAGTTGAAATGATAAAGGATTTTACTGGGTTTGGCCTTTATGACAAGAGAATAATCGAGATTTTGAGGGAAATAAAGGATCCTTACCCCTATTTTAGGGGACTGATTGCCGATATAGGCTTTGAAGCAGTTAAGATAGTATATACACAACCTGCAAGGGAAAGGGGCATTACCAAGAATAATTTTTATACCTTATACGATATAGCAATGCTCGGATTTGTCAATCATTCAAAGGTCCCTCTGCGGATGGCTAGTTTTATTGGGTTTGTTATGGCTTGTTTGAGCTTGATAGTGGCTTTAGGATACTTAATTTATAAGTTTATCTATTGGTACGAGCTTACAGTTGGGATAGCCCCATTGGTTATAGGACTTTTCTTTTTCGCGTCAGTGCAGTTGTTTTTTATAGGTATTATTGGTGAATATGTAGGCAGTATTTATACACAGGTTAAAGACAGACCGCTGGTAATAGAGAAAGAAAGAATAAACTTTTAATAAGCTTGTTTAAATTTTTGTTATTAAATTGAGAAGGATATAAGAAAATGCTTTTGATTAATTCATCTTCAAAAGATACAATGAAAATATTTCAGTCATTTTTCCCCGTAACTGTGCCTATGGGTGTTGGGTGTCTTATTGCGGCAGCGGAAAAGGAAGGGATTAAGATAGGTTTTATTGATGAACAGGTTGAAGGCGACATGCTGTCGGAAGTCCGTAATAAGGTTGCCTGTATGGAAAAGCCTTACATCTTCGGGTTTAGTGTCGTGACGGCTGGACTGAAGAGTTCGCTTGTGCTCTCCAGAGAGTTGAAAAGATTATATCCAGGTTCTGTCGTTGTGTTCGGTGGAGTGCACCCCACTGCCATGCCTGATGAAGTCCTCTCGTATGGGCATATAGATATTGTGGTGAGAGGCGAGGGGGAAGAGGCGATTGTTGGGATATATAAGTGCATCAAAGCTGGCGAAGATTTCTCTCATTTAGGGAATATCTCCTATAGAAGGGATGGTGAGGTTGTTCATAACAAAAAAGATTTTATTTTGGAAGACATGGATAACTACCCGCCATTTCCATACCATATTTTCAGTCCCGATAAGTACGATCTTGGCTTTGTGATGAGCTCACGCGGTTGTCCCTATAAGTGCATTTTTTGCAGCAATAGAGTCACTACTGCGTTAAAGTACCGATACAAGTCTACGGAGGCTATTATTAATGACTTGGATCTTCTCCACCAGCAGTATGGTAAGACGCACATCGGTTTCTATGATGATAATTTTTTGGTTAACAAAGATCGGGTTTACAAACTTGTCGATGCTATCAGGAAAAGAGGATTGCATAAAAATATGACTTTTAGCTTACAGGCACGAGGGGATAATGTAGATATTCCAATATTAAAGGCATTATACGATACTGGATTTAACAGTGTGTTTTTTGGTCTCGAAACTGCGTCCGAAAAAATTATGAAGACCATCAAAAAAGGCGAAACAGTGGCTCAATGTATAAGTGCCGTTGAGATGGCAAAAAAGATAGGATTTCAGGTAAGCGCAACATTTATCTATGGCCTTCCTGGAGATACCCATGAAGACAGAATGGACTGTGTAAAACTTAGCAAGAAACTCAAGCTGGACATGGTACGCTTTAATAACGCCACGCCGTATCCCGGAACTGAACTTTACGAAATAGCAAAAATAGAGAACCGTCTCAATATACAGGGTGTCTATGAGAATTTTGTCTCTGTTTCCACTTTTATTGAAAATCCCTTGCGGCCTATACCTTTTACATATATTCCCGAAGGGAATACGGAAGCCCAAATAAGAAGCGATCTATTATTCAGCTATTTCAGTTTTTACCTCGATATCGAAAAAATTAAAAGTATATTTGCAAGGCCTGACAAGAATCTCGGGTGGTTTAACGCAGGGGAGAAAATTTCAAAGAGAATAAATAAATTGCCGGCGTTAGGCTTTCTGGGAATTATGTTTTTACTGAAATTAGCGCAATTGTTTTATTACAATGTTATCAAAAAAGAGACGCGCATTTCCTTCCGACATTTTTTAAAGATATTTGACGGCCTACGGTTGAGCGGAAAGCGTGCAGGGTAGTTGCTTGGGAAATCCCTATGTCCAATAATTCAAAAGTATTCAAAGGTTTGTTTTTTGTTATTGCCTCAATTTTTCGTATTTTGTATTACGATCTGCTTCTTGGTAAAGAGATATTTACCTACGATTCTATCCTCTGGTATGAGAGTTTTCGTTATAAAGCCAAATCAGTAAATATAGGACTTTTATTATAGTGAACGACAAAAATAAGTAGAAATCATTTACGATTATTGGTATCTACTGATTCCGATAGAATCTTTCAGAGATATAGATGACGGCATTAACCATAAAATATTCAGAAATAACAAGAAAAGCTCTACTTATGATGGCAGAAGAGATTCGTCGTGCATGGATAGGCATCAGGATAGTTGCGTGTTTATTCTTGTCTTCTGGTTGGAAGTCAACCCATGTGGAAGAATTATTTGGTTTGACTCGTTGGTCTGTGGTTAAGTGGATTAGTAAGGTAAAAATGAAAGGGTTGGAAGGGATTGAAGATGGAGTGCGAACAGGAAGGCCATCGCAGTTTGACAATGCCATGGAAAAGGGGTTAGATAAAGCCTTATCTAAGTCTCCGAAGGAATTTGGAATACAACGAGTTAGATGGGATGGCGTTGTTGTTGCAGAGTATTTAAAGAGATTTCATGGAATAGAAATTCATATGCGTCAAGCTCAGAGATGGATACGAAATTTGGGATATTCATTAAGGCAGCCGACATATCGTTATGTTCAGGCTACAAAATGAGTTTCATAAGGGGTTATTGATTTATGGGTAGACAGGGCACGTTGGCAAAACTGCATCAGATTGTTCAATTCCTCGCTGTTATATTCGGCATCGTGCCGCCTCCAAAGAAGCCGCTGGCTGCCGGCGCAGTGTTTCTAGTACGAGAAATACCCATTGTGCTTTTCTTCGTTTACTTTTTTAACCTCTGCTGGCTTTATCACAGCAAAAATCCGACCATGGCGGATTTTCATGTAACATTTGATAATCTCTGGTTTTTTTATCATCAGCTGCGCGAAGGTGCGTTTCCTCAGTGGAATCCATATTCATTGCTTGGACGTATAGCAACTAACTGGAACGCCGTTCCAGTTAGTATATTCACGCCGTTTCTCCTGTTCGCCGAATTTTCTTTAAGCGCATATAAAATCATCAGTGTTATCGGAACGTTTGCAACGTTCTTTTCACTCTATGTTGTGTGCAGAATACTGAAATATAACCGTTATATTTCACTCGTACCGTTCTTGGTTTTTTTGTGGCCCGGGCGGTTCAGCTCCATCACTGCACTGATTATTTTTTCTGCGACACTTCCGCTCGTTCATATTGCATGCGGTGTTTTTTTCCGTTATCTGATTCAAAGGGGTGAGTTGTCATTCAGACAATGGCTCTCGCTGTCCTTGCTACTGGCGCTCTCATTTCTCAATATGCGATTTGAGAATATGATTCATACGCTTGTATTTCTGGGGCTTGCGTATGCAGTTTTCGGAGTGAGCCGCCTGCCCGATATGAAGAAAATGATCCGCATTTTTACATACGGCGCGGGAACCGCCGCAGTTATTCTCCTGGTGAATGCATGGCAGCTGTCAATCCTGCTTGACGTGGTTCTCAATAGTTTCAGAATTTCAATTCATTTGGATTTCCACAGGCTGATCGACCCTCTCTTTTATAAATGGATCGTGAAAAGTCTTGTGTATCAGGCGCCGTTGCTGCTTGCCTGCGCGAATATTTTGTTATTCTATGTTCTGAAACTATTGAACAGAAAACGCCAGGCCGCATGCCTTCGTCTGCCGATTCCGGTGCTTATCGTCATAGCCGCTCTTGAATACATTGTAATGGTATTCATGTATCGAACGCAGGTTGTCGGGTTTAACTACGCCTGGCTTGGCACAATTACGGATACGGCAGTCCTTGCCAGAGTGACAGAAATGCAATTCTATGCATTTTTCTGCGTTGCAGCAGTCATTGCGGCAACGATTTTTATCGTGAAAAGAAATTCCGTTAAAAGCGAGAAATATTTACTCGTATTGTCCGCGCTGCTCGCAGGATCATATATTGCTCAAATCATGAACACCTTCTGGGTCAGCGTCTATCCGCAGCTTCCATTCTGGTCGAGCGTCATTCTTTTTGTATTTCTCAGCATCGGCTCCTACAGCTTTGCGTTTATACGCAGAAAAGCGTGGCTGGTGATTATTCCAGTCATCTATATTTTCATAGGTGAATCGGGAGTTTTTATTCTCAATGACATTGTTGGAATTCCATGGTTTTCTGTCAGGGCGAACCCCATACTTATTCCGCTGGTAGTCATAATCATTGCTGAAGGAATCTCATTTGCAGCCCGGGGACTTTCGCTGCTGTTATGCCGGTTGATAAGAAAAGCTAACCGCACCATGGTACGATCATACGTGCTGACAGCAGCAGGTACCTGCTGCTTTTTATTTGCAGCATTATCGATCAAGCCTTTATTCCTTCCCGTTTCTCCTTCCGGAGTCTATTCCGGCACCTGGCCATACAGCAGCACTCCAATTCCCGAAGTTCTGCGGAATGCAGCATCTCCGGCGACATATGCCGGATATGAATTGCATGAGCTGTACACAAATACGCTCCGGATTAGAGAACAGCCGAAAGATTCGTGGAAACGGTATTCTTTTCCGACCTCATTCCTTCCGTCTTTTTCTGAACGTCTGAATGTTCGTTACTTATACAACAACGACATCCCGAAAGAACTTGGAAGAATGTTTAACCGCTCCTATAATGCCGATTTAACCGTGCATGTAGAGCATATGTTTCAGCAGTGTTATGCTCAGTATAAAAAAGAGGAATGTGAAAGAAGCGGCAAGCAAGTGAATAAGGATTTCACAGGATCGGCGGGCCTGAATATTGATATCTCTGATACTCTTAATTCACAGCTTCTTGCATTGAGCAATGCCCCGACACAGCGTGTTTTTCTTTCGGATCGGATTATGCGGTTTGAAACCTATGAGGATGAACGCGCATACCTTGTCAGCAATGCACGGAATAAAAATTTTCTTCTTCAGGATATGATCACAACATCTGACAAGCGATTTGAGAATACAATGACGAGCTTATCAAATCAGAAATTGCAGTATCGCGTACAGTTTCAAAAAGATTCCCCGGAGAACATTACATTGACTGTAGCCGCAAATCGTGAAGCAATGCTTGCACTGCTCGATCTGTTTGACACTGGGTGGCATGCGTTCGTTGACGGGCATGAAACCCCCATCTATAAGATTTATGTCGGCACAAGGGGGGTCATTGTACCCGCCGGCACACACACCGTAGTTTTTAAATACCGTATCCCATGGTTTTACGAGTCTTGCGGGCTTTCTATCGTAGCGGCATTCTCATTAACATTATTTTTAATCATTGGTGTTTTTATGAAAAAAATACGGTGCAAATATGAGGATTAAAACAATCAAATATTTAAATTTAATTTTACGAACAATCTTTGGGGGATTACCAGCTTTTGTGGGCATCGAAACGCAGACAAAATGCAATTTATGCTGCGAGTATTGCCCGAACAGTACAATTAAAAGAACTTTCCGCGAAATGTCATTAGAAATGTTCATAAAAATATGTTCCACATTGTCTAGCGCCGGATTCACAGGAGCATTGCATCTGCACGGTTATGGCGAACCATTAATGGATAATAGATTATGTGATTTAATCAAGATAGCCAAACGCTTATTGCCACATAGTACAATTTGCGTGGCTACCAATGGAGATTTACTTAATTCATCCCTTGAAACACATTTGTCCGAAGTTGGATTGGATAGACTTATTATTACAAGACATGATGGTGGTAGATTGTTGCCAATACGATACGTGGGTAAAATGAAAGTTGAAGAAGGTCCGATAATTAACACTATCCATAATCGATGTGGATTAATCAAATTAAAAAAAGTTAAGTGGAAACGTTTAAGGATATGCACGGAGTCTTTTCATCCGTTCATTACCGCCAATGGTGATATTTGCTTTTGTTGTCACGATTATAATGCCCTGCAAGGTTTTGGACTTAATGTTAATGATAATGAATGGTTGCCTAAATGGTGTAGTTCCAAAAATCATTTATTAGCAGTTGTTGGTCCACGACCTAATGCTTGTCGAAGTTGTCGTATAGGAGAATATAAATGAAACTTAATCTTGGGTGTTCATCTCATCTTCGTAGTGGCGGATTCAGACTAACTCTCTTTCTGGCCCGGAACGTGGGGCCCGGTCAGAGTCTCCCTTGAAGATCAGACTATCCCTGATGAAATTAAGCGCCTCTATCATATCGAAAAACTTTCCGCCTGATCTTCCCCCGATATAACGGACACACCGAAGAGTTAGGTTACAATAAATAACCTTATAACCTTGGAGGTGTAAAATGCAAGAGAGCAAAGGACATAGGAAACACGATCGGCAGTTTAAGGAAGA